>OGOQ01000060.1_pt1 | contig 112958 bp, 98 predicted proteins | sample 1552691 | NCBI WGS metagenome assembly OGOQ01 (sample SAMEA2580209, study PRJEB22360) | human gut metagenome | biome: human gut; feature: human-associated habitat; material: faeces | place: Denmark | collected 2008/2010
AGCGCAAGCCGTTGCGGCCACCGCGGCAAAAAGCAGGGAGAGCGGTTGTTTCATCGGTTTTCTCCTATTTTTCGTACAACGTTTCGCTTTTCGGCCGGTCGTGCGACTGTTCGTCGTTCTGGCGGCTGACGCTCAGGATCATCCCGAAGGCGATCATCGTGAAGAGCATCGACGAGCCGCCGCGCGAAATCAGCGGCAGGGTCTGCCCCGTCTCGGGGATCAGATTCACCGTCACCATGATATGCAGCAGCGCCTGACACGTGATCAGCAACGCAAGCCCCAGCACCAGCAATCCCGGAAAGGCGGTTCCGCACCGCCGGAATATCTCGATTCCCCGGAAGAAGACCCACAGGTAGAGCATCAGCAGCAGCACGGCCAGGATGAAGCCGTACTCCTCGACGAAAAAGGCATAGGCATAGTCGCTCTCGGGGTGGATCATCTCCACGCGCATGGCGCTCTGCCCGGCGCCTTCGCCCAGGATGCCGCCGTTGTAAATGGCGATCATCGAACGCTCCGTGTCGGAGAGGTGTTCGATGGGTTTCTCGGTCTGCGACTTGGTCCAGAGGTGAATCCACGTCGAAACGCGCCCTTCGGCGGTCTCGCTGCGCCCGAGGTTCAGCGTCATAATAACGACGATGGCCGCAACGCCCCATCCCACGAGTTTCATCAGCTCCCCGAAACGGACGCGTCCGATGAGCATCATCACCCACGACGCCAGGCACACCAGCACGGCCGACGAAGTGTGCGCCGGAAAGATCACCATTGCCGAAACGACGACCGGCAGCAGAATGGGGCGCGTACCCTCGCGCCAGATTTTTCGCTGCACGGGCGACGAACGCCACGTCCAGAACTTCCACGTCGGCACGATGCGTATCTTGTCGATCTTCGACTGCCGTCCGGCGAGCTGCCGGGCGAGGAACAGCACCGTGGCGACCTTCAGCGCCTCGGAGGGCTGGAACTGGAAGGGGCCGAGCGGAATCCAGCGGGCTGCGCCGTTGGTCGTCGCTCCGATGAAATAGACGGCGACGGTCAGCGCCACCGAAAGAAAATAGGCCGGCCGGGCCAGAAGATTGTAAATGCGGCAGTTGATCTTCTGCACGGCGACCATGATCAGCAGGCTGCCGACCAGCAGCAACAACTGCTGACGCAGGAAATGCGCCGTCGTACGGGCCGTATGGGCGTCGTAGGCCATCTTGGCCGTCGAGGAGTAGACCACCAACACCGAGATCACCGCCAGCGCGGCGACGATGATCCACAGCACGCGGTCGCCCGTAAAGAGGCGGAACCCCGATTTCCCGGCCGTCTCCGTCCCGCAGGCGCACTCCTCGCCGGAGGCCGCGTCACTGCTCCCCGAAGTCCGCCTGCCGCCGCGCGGCGCAGCGTCGCGCGCCGCCTCCGCCGTCGCCCGGTCGTCGTATCTGCTCTCGTCCCGCACCATCGGCTATGCTTTTTCTTCGACCCAGTTCTTGAACAGTTCGCCGCGGTTCTCGTAATTCCGGAAAAGATCGAAACTCGCGCAGGCAGGCGACAGCAGCACCGCATCGCCGGGACGCGCCGCGGCCTTCGAGGCCGTCATGGCCGCTTCGAGCGAATCGGTCGAGACCACCTCCGGGACCACGCCCGTGAACTCCCGGACCAGTTTGGCGTTATCGAGACCCATGCACACCAGCGTGTGCACCTTCGCCCGGGCGAAGGCCTTCAGCGGCTCGTAATCGTTGCCCTTGTCGGTCCCGCCGGCGATCCACACCACGGGGCGCGTCATGCTCTCCAGCGCATAGTAAACCGAATCGACGTTGGTGGCCTTCGAGTCGTTGATCCACAGCACGCCGTCCTTTTCCGCCACGGGTTCGAGCCGGTGTTCGACGGGCGCGAAGGCGTAGAGCGATTTGCGGATCTTCGCCGGGGCGACGCCCGCCGCAAGGGTCGCGAGGGCCGCGGCCATGGCGTTGTAGGCGTTGTGAAGCCCCTTGATCTGCAACTTTGCGGTGTCGATCTCCACCGACGCCTTGCCGGCCGTTGCGGTGAATTTTCCGTCGCAGAGAAACGCGTCGCCCGCACCGCTCGCCACGGCGTTTTTAGCGGCGAAGGGCAGCTGGCGCATCCTCAAATCGTACTTCGGAATCTCGTTCCAGATCACCTCGTCATCGCCCGAGTAGACGAACCAGTCGCGCGAGGTCATATTCTGCACGATTCTCATTTTCGAGTCGGCATAGTTCTGAAAACAATGGTCGTAGCGGTCGAGGTGATCGGGCGTAATGTTCATCAGCACCCCGACATGCGCCCGGAACCGATACATTCCGTCCAACTGGAAAGAACTCAATTCCAGTACATACCAATCGTAGTCGCCCGTAGCGACCGACCAGGCGAAACTCTCGCCGATGTTGCCGCCGAGGGCGACGTTCATCCCCGCGTCGCGCATGATCTTGTAGATAAGCGACGTGGTGGTGGTCTTCCCGTTCGATCCGGTGATGCAGATACATTTGGCCTTGCCCATATAGCGGCCCGCGAACTCCATTTCGGAGATCACCGGAATGCCCGCCTCGCGGATCTTGCGCACCATCGGGGCCGTATCGGGAATGCCGGGCGACTTGACGACCTCCGTGGCCGCGAGGATGCGCTCCTCGGTGTGGCCGCCCTCCTCGTAGGGGACCTCCCATTCGTCCAGCTTGGCCTTGTAACGGTCGGCAATGCGCCCCGCATCGGAGAGGAAGACCCCGAACCCCTTCTTTTTGGCGAGGATCGCGGAACCGTAGCCGCTGATTCCCCCGCCCAGAACGACGATCTGTTTCATATTATCTTATTTTCAGCGTTACCAGCGTAATGGCCGCCAACAGCAGCGAGATGATCCAGAAACGGAGAACGATCTTGGTCTCGAAGATGCCCTTTTTCTGGTAGTGGTGGTGGACCGGAGACATCAACAGGATGCGACGCCCTTCGCCGTAGCGGCGTTTGGTGTACTTGAACCAGCCGACCTGCATCATCACCGAGAAGCTCTCCACGAGGAAGACGCCGCACAGCAGCGGCAGCAGCAGCTCCTTGCGGATGCAGAGCGCGAAAACGGCGATCACGCCGCCGATGGCCAGCGAACCCGTGTCGCCCATGAAGATCTGGGCCGGGAAGGAGTTGTACCACAGGAAACCCACCAGCGCCCCCACCAGCGCCGCGGCGAAGACCACCATCTCGCCGCTGCCCGGGATGTACATGATATTGAGGTAGTCGGCATAGACGATGTGGCCCGAAAGATAGGCCAGCACCCCCAGCACGGCGACGATCGGGACCGAAACTCCCGTCGCCAGACCGTCCAGACCGTCGGTGAGGTTGGCGCCGTTCGACACGGCCGTCACCACGAAAATCGCGACCAGCACGTAGAGAATCCATGTGGCAACGGAGTTTCCGCCCGTCAGCCATCCGTAGTCGAACTCGTTGTTTTTGACGAAGGGGATGGTCGTCTGCGTGGTCTTGAGGCTCTCGGAGCTGACGACCACGTGGCGCTGAACCGTTTCGAGCACCGTGCCGTCCTCGTTCAGATAGACCGTCTGCACGGGCTGCGTGACCTTCTCGCGCACGACGATGTCGGGCGAGAGCCACATGGTCGTTCCGACGATGACGCCGAGGCCCACCTGCCCCACGATCTTGAAACGGCCCTTCAGCCCCTCCTTCCTGTGGCGGAAAACCTTGATGTAGTCGTCCAGACCGCCGATCAGGCCGAGCCAGACCGTCGACACGAGCAGCAGCTGGATGTAGACGTTGTCCAGCTTGCCGAAGAGCAGCATCGGGACCAGGATGGCGACGAGAATGATCACGCCGCCCATCGTGGGCGTGCCTTTCTTCTGCAACTGGCCCTGAAGCCCGAGGTCGCGGATCTCCTCGCCGATCTGCTTGCGGCGCAGGAAGTCGATGATCGAACGTCCGAAGATAATGACGATCAGCAGCGAGAGGATGATGGCTGCCGCGGCGCGGAAGGAGATGTACTGGAACATTCCCGAGCCGGGGAGGTCGTAGGCCTCGTCCAGGTACCTGAATAGATGGTAAAGCATGGTTTCAATTAAAAATTAAGAATGAAAAATTAAAAATTACCATACGATGGCATTACGACAAGCGAACAAATGAAAAACAATTCTTAATTTTTCATTTTTAATTGAGAAGCGCAAAGCGCTTCTTTATCTCTTCCCGGTCGTCGAAAGGATGTTTCACGTCGCCGACAATCTGATAGGTTTCGTGCCCCTTGCCCGCCACGAGGATGATGTCGCCCGGACGCGAGAGCATCACGGCCGTGCGGATCGCCTCGGCGCGGTCGGCGATGCGCAGGTAGCGCGCGCCGGGCTCCAGCCCCGCGACCATGTCGTCGAGAATCGCCTCGGGCGACTCGTGGCGCGGATTGTCGGAGGTGAAAACCGCCATCGTGGCATACTTCACGGCAATGGCCGCCATCTCGGGACGCTTGGTCCGGTCGCGGTCGCCGCCGCATCCGCACACCACGATCAGCTGCTGGCCGGGAGTGCGGATCTCCTCGATGGTCTGAATCACGTTCTCCAGCGCATCGGGCGTATGGGCATAGTCGACGATGGCCGTCGTGCCGTTCGCCGCGCGGATCTTCTCGAAGCGGCCGCTCACGGCGTGCAGCATGCTCAACACGCGCAGCACCTCGCCCCGGTCGAGTCCCAGCAGCGCCGCCGCGCCGTAGACCGCCAGCAGGTTGTAGGCGTTGAACCGCCCCAGCAGCCCCACCCACAACTCCTGCCCGTCGATGCGCAGGAGCATGCCGTCGAGGTGCATCTCGACGATCTTGCAGCGGAAATCGGCCATCGCGCGCAGCGAATAGGCGCTCACCGCCGCCGCGGTGTTCTGCACCATCACGCGTCCGTTCCGGTCGTCGGCGTTCGTCAGAGCGAAAGCCCCCTTGGGCAGCCCGTCGAAAAAGAGCTTCTTGGCCCGGATGTACTCGGCGAAGGTCTTGTGGTAGTCGAGGTGGTCGTGCGTGATGTTCGAAAAGATGCCGCCCGCGAAATCGAGGCCCCGCGTGCGTTCCTGCACGATGGCGTGCGACGAACACTCCATGAAACAGTATGCGCACCCGGCGTCGGCCATTTCACGCATCATAGCGTTCAGGCGGATCGAATCGGGCGTGGTGTGGGTGGCTTCGACCTCGCGGCCGTCGATCTTGTAGACCACCGTCGAGATCAGCCCGGCCTTGTAGCCCATGGCCCGCACCAGATCGTAGAGCAGCGTCGCGGTCGTGGTCTTGCCGTTGGTCCCGGTGATGCCCACGAGTTTCAGCTCGCGGCTCGGGTAGTCGTAGAACGCCGCGGCCATATCGGCCATGGCCCCCGCCGAGTCCCCGACGAGAACATAAGCGACGCCCTCCGCCGCATCCGCCGGCATCCGTTCGCAGACGATTGCCGCCGCGCCTTTTTCAACCGCTATGGGGATATAGTCGTGTCCGTCGCTCTGCGTGCCCGGAACGGCGAAGAAGCAGTCGCCCGGTTTCACGGCGCGCGAATCGTAGACCAGCCCGCCACTGGCGGCGGCCGTATCGCCGCACAACTCCCGGACGGGGGTATTTTTCAGAATATCGGTTAATTTTTTCATCCTATTTCAACGTTATGACGACCGCCGTGCCCGGTGCTATGCGCGCTCCGGCGGTGATACTTTGCTGCGTTACGGCTCCCCGTCCCGAGAAGCGGACCTTCAGTCCGCGGCTTTCGAGCACGAACAGCGCGTCTTTCAACCCCATGCCGCGCACGTCGGGCATCACGCCCCGGTCGCCGGGCAGGCTCGTGATGACGACGTTCGAGAGGCTGTCCACCGCGACGCGCCCCCAGCCCGTGCGGCTTTCGAACGAGGCGCGGGGCGACAGGCGGTCGGCCACGCGGCGGACCTGCGCGATGTCGCCGCCCTTCATCCGGTCGGGATAGCGACGCGGACCTCCGTCGTCGACACGACCGTACCAGTCGCGGCCGCGGTTGAAGATGTAGTCGACCATGCGCTTCACGACGGGACCCGCCAGCGGTCCCCCGTAGTAGGCTTTCCCGGCCTGGGCGCGGGTTTCGATGGTCGTGAGCACCGTGTAGCGGGGCGCGTCGGCCGGGAAGTAGGCCACCATCGAACCCAGGTAGTAACGGCCCTCGCGGCTGCGGGCGTCGGTGATCTGCGCCGTACCGGTCTTGGCCGCCACCCGCAGGCGCGTCGTGTCGCGGAAAAAAGCGCTGGCCGTACCCTCGGTGCAGACCGCCTGCAAACACTGCTGCACCTCGCGCAACGCCGCCCGCGAGGCGATCGACGAGGCGATGGTACGGCTTTCGAAACGCTCCTCGACCCGATCGCCGCGGCGCAGTTCACGCACCAGCACGGGCGAAATCATCTTCCCGCCGTTGGCAATGGCGTTGTAGAAGGTTATCATCTGGATCGGGGCCAGCCGCACACGATAACCGTAGGACATCTTCACCAGCATCACGCCCGGGTCGGGAACCTTCCAGTCCGTGGTGACGGAGGGCTTCCGCTCGCCGAGCCGCTCCAGCCCCACGGTCTGGCCCAGATGCAGCTCCTTATGGAGAAAATCGCTGTATTCCTGCTTTCTGCCCGTACTTCCGTAACGGTCCCAGATCGCCTTGGCGAAGTAGACGTTCGACGACGAAGCCACGGCGCGCCGGAAGTCGATTTCACGGTCGCCGCGGTGCGAATCGCGGATGTTCCTGGCCGGGCCTACCGTCACCGGATCGCCGTTGTGGGTGTCGTAAACCGTCGAGACGGGCATCCGGGCGTCGTCGAGCAGCGTGAGCATCGTCGCCAGCTTGAACGTCGAACCCGGCTCCATGCTGCGGCCCAGGGCATAGTTCTCCCGCTCGGCGAAACTCCCGTCGGCATTGCGGCCGAGGTTGACCATCGCCAGGATTTCGCCCGTATGGACCTCCATCACGATCGTCGTGCCCCACAAAGCATTCTGGGCTTCCAGCTGTCGCCTCAACGCCTTGTCGGCCACATCCTGCAGGTCGAGGTCGAGCGTCGTGACGATGTCGAAGCCGTCCACCGGGTCCTCGTGGTCCCCGCCCGCCACCCGGCCGTAAAAGCCGCGCGCGATACGCTGGCGCAGGGCTTTGCCGTCGCGGCCCGCCAGCTCCTCGCGGTAGGCCTCCTCGATGCCGTAGTTGCCCTTGTCGCCCGTCAGTCCGATCGTACGGCGCGCCAGTTCGCCCTGGGGATAGATGCGTTCGTCGCGCTCGATCAGCCGGTAGACCATGCCCATGTTCCAGTTCAGCAGCGGATAACGCCGCAGGGTCTCCCACTCGGCGAAATCCACCTCGCGGGGAAAGATATTCACGGGCGTATGGTCGCGGATCGTGTCGTAGATGCGGCGTTTGACATATTCCTCGCCCCGCATGCGGTCCATCATGCGCGAAATCCACCCCTCGGAACGCAGGTAGGAGGTGTCGCGCGGATTGACCAGCCGGTAACGGCGGGGGGGGGCCCCCCCCGCCGTTAAAATCTTTGTCAACGAGTTTCGCCACATCCTCCATCCCAGCGCTGTGCTTCCCCTGCGTCTCAACAAGACCACCCTCTCAGCCAGCGTTGCCACCACCGTTTTCGCCTTCTTCATGGCCTATCTTCTGCTCATGGTGTTCGGCACCTTCGTCTATCTCCTGATAGGAGCGCCCCTGCTTGATGCCTTTTCCATCAGCATCTCCTGCGTGAGCAATGTCGGTCCGGCTTTCGGCACCATGATTGGTCCGCTCGACACTTGGGCGGCCATGCCCGACACGGGACTCTGGGTCAGCTCCTTCCTCATGCTCGCCGGACGTTTGGAAATTTTCTCCATTCTCCTGCCCTTCACGCCTGCTTTCTGGCACGACAATTGATAATTGAAACAACTCAGCCTATGAAAAAGAATATTCTTTTATGCGTGTTGGCCCTTTGTGCCGCTGCATTCACCGCCTGCGACCATAGAAATATCAAGCAGGTGGTCAAGGAAATCGCCGAAGCGCCTGCCGATACCCTCGGCATGGTCCGGCAAGTGGTGCAGACCAATGATTTCTCCGTGGTGGAGGTCGACTGTTTTGCCGACGTCACCTTCCATCAGACGGCTTCTGCCACCGCCCCCTACGTTGTCCTCCGTGCCCATCGTGACGTCTTGCCCCATGTCGGTGTGAAAACCCTGGAGGACATGGTCATCATCTCCACCGACCGCCGCTACCGCATGCCAGAAAGGGCTGTCGTGGTCATTGATATCTACGCCCCATTCATCAGCAAATTCATGCTCAACGGTGGCAAATGTATCCGTCTGGGCGACATCCGCTTGAAATCGCCACTCACCCTGGAAATCGACGGCGTCGGTGCTATCACAGCCAATGTCTTGAAGGCACCCGAAGTGGACGTCTCCATCGACGGAGCTGGCAGCATCGACTTGAAAGGCATCGAAACGGAACGCCTCGCTGCCAGCATCAATGGTGCCGGACAGATGTTCTTGGCGGGCCATGCCTGTGAAGCCGCTGTCGGTGTACAAGGCACAGGCGGAGTGGATTATTCCAAACTGAAAACCGACAAACCAGTCGTGGGACTGTAACGATTTTTGCGCGGGTTAAAAGACCAAACGTCCGTTGCGTCGTCATTACAACGAACTGATTTTTATTAGCCCCAGACGGCGTAATAACGAATTACACGAATTGACGAATTTCGTGGCCGCAGGATGAGGCGCCAGTGAAACAACGAAATATATTTAGCCTCAGACGGCGTAACAACGAATTACACGAATTAACGAATTTCGTGGCCGCAGGATGAGGCGCCAGCACTGTAGCTCACTTTGCTCGCAAAGTGAGGGCCACGGACACGTCGCGAAAATGCTTGAGTTCGCTATGGATTCGCAATAACCTTCGTCCCCCTCACTTTGCAAGCAAAGTGAGCTACAATGCTGGCGCCGCAACAGACGATTATGCGGGCCAGATCAAATCCCTGCAGCGAGGGCGCGGCTGCCAATATTCTATCTTGAACACCCTAAAGTAATGCGTCGGCGCTGCAGTCCCTATACTTTTCAGCGAACGCGGGACGAGGCACGACCGAACGTGGGACGAGACACGATCGAACGCAGGACGAGACGCGTTCGAACGCAGGAGGGCGTTCGCTATAAAGTATAGAGACAGTCGGCCCTGATAGAGACAGGATTGGCTTGCCCTCTCTTTCATCCCCTCGTAAAACAAAAAAAGAGAAGAAGCAACTGGGCGCACAGAACATGCACCATTGCTTCTTCTCTTTCTTATGTAATTATTCTTTCTCTCACGATGGCGAATACCATTCGCCGTCATCGTCAGAGTCGTCGGTATCGGTTTTCTTGCCGTTCATCTGTTCGAGTTCCTCCGGCGTGTATTCGTCTTCGTAGTGCTGTTCCACTGGGCCTTCCTGGAGGTCAAGCGGAAGCTGCGGCGCGAGTTTCAGCGGCGCGAAGTGCTGGTCGTAGAACTTCTGATAGTCGTCGAAACTGTAGGTCGTTCCGAGCAGTTCGGCATTGCTTGCTGAGATGATGACGAGGCGGGCTTTTTTCATGTCGGCAGCAAAGCGGGCATCGGCAAAGAGCTGTTGCGCATAGAGGTGTGCCTCGGCGAAGGAGTTGAAACCCGCCACGCGCAACTGGGTGATTTGTGGATCGCGCACTTGGGCGATGTCGAAATTACGCACCTTGAAACCCGTGAAGTTGAAATGCGCCAGGTCGTAGAGCACTTGTCCGTCGGGCAAACTGCCTGTTGGGTAGGCCACGATGCAGATGAAGGGGACGTCTTTGTCGGTCGTCAGTTCCTTACGATGCCCCGCTTCATCAACGGCGGCGTTGGCCTCCGCACTGCGGTGTGACCAAAGCGAACCGAGACCTGTGCCGTCGCCCGTCAGCAGACGGCCGCTCTCAAGGCCTTTCACCAGCAAACCAGCCATTTCGCTCACGTCGCTGTCAGGGTATTTGCTCACGAGTTCACGCAACTCTGCCATGATGTCTTTGTTGTCGGCATGTCCAATTTGGCTGAGGGCATGCACGAAGATGAACTTCGGACGGTTGGCACCGTTGGGGAATTTGTTGGTGGAGAGTGCAAAGTTTCGCGCCACCACATCGGTTTGGTGCTGGCGGTAGGCTTCATAAGTGGCCGTGTAGAGCGAATCCTCGATGGCCTTTCCGAAACGCGCGTTGCGCTCGAAGTCGGGGTCGTTGATGAGCCGCGTCATCGCGTCGTCGGGATATTGCTGCGCCATGAGCGCCCGATAAGCATCGGCCTCCGCCGGTTTGTTCCAACGCGAATAGAGCAGGAAGAGCTGATAATAGACATCGGCCATTTTCTCAAACTCGGGATATTCGCGTTGCAGGCGCTTCAGGGTCTTTGCGGCCAGGGGGAAGTCCTCCAGTTTGTCTTTCTCAATGAGGCCGGCGTTGTAGAGGCCGTCTTGTATGATGTCGTGGCAAGCCGTCTTCGCCTCTGGCGTGAAAGGAATCTGCTTCAGATAGAACTCCCTCGTGTGTGGGTCTTCGGCAATGGAGTCGGCGGCCGCCGTGTCTGCCGTGGAATCTGCGGCCTCGGCAGAAGCGTTGGCGTTGCTGATGGAATCGTCGGCGGCATAGTCATATTCGTCCGACTCCGCCGTGGCCAAAACCGTGCGGTTTGAGCGGCGCCAGTTGTCTTCGTTCTTACGCCGTCCCCAACGCTTCTGGAAATCCAGTTTGCCTTGGTTGACCATCGTCGGGTTGTAGAAATACCACGTCTGCGCATTCTGGCTGTTGGGTTGTTGCGAATTGTTGTTGCGGTTGCCGCCGGCATTTCCGCCACCAACATTCCCGCCGTTTTCGCTGCGACGAGCCTCCGCAATGGAGTCGGCCTTGCTGCGTCGCTCAAGTTCCTCGCGGTGTTTGAGGTCTTTGATGACGCGGTCGATGGCCTCGTTGCGTTGCGCTTCGGGCATGGTGCTCAGCAAGAGCAGACTGTCTTGGAGATGCACGGCCGAGGTGTACGGCACCAGTTCGTCGAGCACCGTTGAGCGGCGCGTGATGTCTTCATATCCTGGATAGGTCTTGTCGATGAGGCCGATGGCTTCGGCGTAACACGTCTGTGCCTTGTCGTAAGCCCCCAAGTCCCAATAAACGCCGCCGAGTTTCAGCAGCAACACGCCTTTCTCCACGCCAGCACGCTTGGCCTTCGTTCGGCCCGTTTCGTAGGCTTTCACTGCGTTGGCCGTGTCGGCGGCTGCGAGATGGATATTTCCGATGGCATAATAGACCTGGTCGAGATATTCCGCATTGTTTGCCGAGCGTGCCATGCGGCGCAGACGTTTAAGCATTTTCTGCGCGTTGCGCCCCGTGGCCACCACCTCCGTTTGACGGATGCGGGCGTTGAAGGCCGTTTCGTAGGGCGGCGACTGGCGCAGGCATTTTCCGTATGCCTTATAGGCTGCCTGGGCATGCCCGAGCGACGTTTCCACCTGAGCGAGCAAGAAATAAAGACGGGCACGCTGCGCTTTTCTGCGTTCCCAGCGTGCCGTTTGCCGCAGATAGGGCAACGCCTCTTCAAGGCGGCCTTGTTTGAGCAAGAGGTTGGCCATGCTCACCGTCTGCTCGCGCTGCAGACGCGCCGTCAGCGAGTCACGCCCCGCCCTTTTGAGGGCGTCTTCGGCATCGTAAAACCAGTCTTCTTGCGTGTAGCAGCGGGCCAGCCAAATGCGGGCTTCGGCAGCCACCAATGGTTCAGCAGCATACTGGCGGGCGATGTATGAGAAGGTGGCTGCGGCCTCCAGGAAGTCTCCTTTCTGGAACTGCGCCTTGCCCATCAGTAGCCAGGCATTCTTCAAAAATGGGTTGAACTCCTTGCGGCTCAGATAGGCCTTCATCTTCGGCGACTTGCGCTTGTTGCCCTTCACGATGGGGCGGCGCTTGATGCTGTGGAGCTGGATGGCCTTTTGGCATTTGGTGATTGCCGTTTCGAAATTGCTCTTGCCGAGCGTCTTCGACTTCTCATTGCCGACGGGGAAAAGCGGCAAGGTCTCGGTGTAATTGTCCTTGTTTCCTTTTTCCTTTTCTTCGAGTCCTGCCTTATAAGCCTCGCTGCCGTTGAAATAGACATTGAAGCGCGTGTTGAACGACTGCCAAAAACGCGTTGCCCCCGTGTTCTTCTTGGAGGAACACGAGGTCAGGAGAAGCAGAGGCAGAAATGTTGCCAAGATGCCGAACAGGATATGTCTGGAACTATGTTTCACAAAATATAATGCTTGTCTTGTAAGGGATGGAGGAGTTTTTCCAACGTTAAGTAATAGAATTTCATTACTAACTAAAACGTTTCCGCAGCCACTTTATTGCTCTTGCCAGGAAGTAAATGGCGATGGCACAGAGGATGATGGCGGCTCCGCTCGGCACATTGGCGGCATAGGAAAGCCAAAGGCCGCCCAAACAGCCGGCATAGCCAATGAGAGCTGAGAGGAGGAGGATGCCGCGGAAGGTGCGGGCGAAGAGGGCTGCCGTCATCTGCGGCACGGAGAGGAGCGACACGACGAGCACGATGCCGACCATGTGGAGGCAGCCCACGATGGTGAGCGCCATGAGGGCCGTCATGACGGTTTCGAGCGTGCGGACGGGAAGACGCTGCGTGCGGGCGAAATCGCGGTCGTAGGCAACGAGGATGATGGCGTCGAGGCAACGGTTGAAGAAGAGGAAGGTGAGGGCGGTCAGCATGCCCATCAGCCAAAGGTCGCTCTGCGTGATGGAGAGCACATCGCCAAAGAGGTAGGCGGGGAGGTCGGTCATGAAGCCTGGCGTGAGATAGGAAAACAGGATGCCGATGCTCATGCCGAGCGTCCAGAGCAGGGCGATGGCGGAATCTTCCCGCACGCGCTTCTTGTTGGAAAGCGCCCCAATGCCCAAACCGGAGAGAAGGGCGAAGACAGCGGCGCCGACAAGGGGCGAGAAACCTAAATAGGCACCCAAGCCAACACCGCCCAAGGAGGCGTGGGCCATGCCGCCGCCCATGATGACCATGCGGCGCGTCACGACATAGGTGCCGACCATAGCGCAGAGCAAACAGGCCAAAAGGCTGCCGAGCAAGGCATGCTGGAAGAAGGTATAGGTGATGAGCATAGGCTGATGTTTGACGTTTTCTGCAAATTTACAAAAAACTTGTCGGATGGTCGGAATGATTGGTTTATCAAATGGCCAGCCACGCGAGAAAACACCAACAAAAATATAGGTTAAAATTGCTCAACTTATTCTTTGACCATACCAAAAAAACCGGGCGATTCCCCTTTGCGAGGAATCTCCCGGTTTTTATTATTGTTCAGCAAGAATTGCTATCAGTTGGGGAATACAGGTTTTGGCATGAAGCGATCTGCCGTGTTGGAGATTTCTTCAACCATACCTTCTGGCATTTCCTTAAGAACACCCTTTGCTACGAGTTCGTCCATATCGGCCTTAAACTCGTCGTAGGCAGCCTTCGGGAAGACGCACCATCCGTTGCCGTAGTCGCCGATGTACATGGCAACCTGACGGAGGAAACCCCAACGTTCGAAGAACGGGAAGAGGTTGTAGCCAGAGAGGCGGCTTGCCTTGCGGATGTAGTTGAGCACGAACGGCATAGAGTTGGTGTTGCGTGAAGTGTGGCCAGCAGTGATGTACTTCGTCCAAATTGAGTTTGGATATGCAGCCTTCAAGCGAGCCAAACCATTGTTCTTGTCGTTGTTCTGAGCAGAGGCAACGAGTTCGTACTTGTCGACGCCGTCTTTCTTTTCAATGTTAGAACCACCGTCTTTGTCGGTCTGACGAAGTGCCTCATACATATCAGGCGTGAAGTCTGGCATGTTCTTAACCACCGTGAAGTAGTTATTCAACATGATATACGGGCAAAGCGTTTCACCAACGCCCACTTCGTGGATGCTCAAGCCCTTCACGAGGTTTTCAGACTGCTTGACAATGGTGTTGTCCTTCATTTCCTGACCCAGAGCATAGTAGTCAGCGTTCCAGCTCAAACCGCCAACATTATCGTAAGCCTTCTTACGGGCTTCGCTGGCAATTGTCACGCCAGAGAGGTTGTCGTCAATGAAGTGCTTACGTGCAGGCTTCCACGCATCGATTTTATCGCTGGTGCGGTAGCCCATCTTCATGACATTGTAGTAAGAGTTCACGTTGTTGGTAACTTCCGTCGTACCAGTCCAGCAGAAGTATGGGTGGAGCTGATGCTGGTGTCCCCACTCGTGGCTAAGACCCCAGATGGCATCGTCATCGCGGTTGATCAACGTGTTGCAGTTGAGCACACGGCTTTCCTGGTCAACGTGGAAGGATACGCCAAGGCCGCCCTGGAACATGTAGTAAGTATAGTTGACATAAGCGAAGGTGCGGTTCTTCGGAACGAGGTTGTACTTCGTGAAGCCGAGCACGTCGTGTTCCCAAACGATCAGAGAGTCGAGCACGTTCATGTACTGCTTATAGCCGAGGCCGCCAGTGGTTGACTTACAGAAGCTGTGCAAGCCCTTGGAAGACCAAACGGCGTGAACCTTCTTCGAAACAACGTCCATATGAGAGTTCTTGGCATTGCCAGTCAGCTCGTGCATCTCCTCATTGGTGAGGTCTTCAGAGAGGTAGCCGTTGACAACAGCGTTGATGAAGTGAACCTTCAACGGAGCAACAGCGTCTGGATCCGTGTCATCGTCATAAACGATGTAGCCAAGACCGTTGAAAGCATCATCCCAAGCGCCATAATAGGTCAAGCCCATCTTCGTCGGCTGGTATTCGATGACGTTCAGGCCGTTTTTGAGGGTGAAGGTAGCCGTTTGCGGATTGCCTCCATCGAAGCTGTCGCCTTTCTTGCCGTTGTACCAAGAAACAATCTTCAACTTAGCCGTGCGGCCTTCTGGCATTTCGCAAGCAATGGCATAAGTGCCCGGAGCGAAGCTGATACCCGTCACGCCAGCCATCTGGTCGTAGTATTTACCATCGACATTCCATTTTGCAGCCAACGCCTGAACGCTGAGCAAGCAAGGGAATTCTGCCACACGGTATTTCTTGTCGTAAGAACCGTCATAAAGTTTCAGAGCGAGGCCCTTCACGAACGGATTCGAAATGGCTTCGATTTGGTCGAGGGTCACGTCCTTCTTCAAAGAAGTAAGGAGGTTGTCGGCGAAGATATCAAAGGCCGTTGTAGCGCCGCCGTCCTGCATGAACTTCATTTCAGCACAAGAAGCGTAGCCCAGCGTACCGTCGTAAACACGGACCTGAACAGAAATTGGGTTAACGAGGGCCCCGTTAAACTTAACGGTGTATTCGTTGTTGCTTCCGTTGTTGTTGAAATCGCCGAAGTGCTTATATTCAGTGTCGCCCTGGAGCTTATAGTAAACGCTGAAGTTACCGAAGTTACCATTGGTGCCACTCTGACGCGGAACGTAGGTCATGTAGTCGATGTTGCTGACATTCTTGAAGTTGTAGGTCAGAATCGCTGGATTGGTCTGCGACACGACAAACTTACTTGGGCTGTAAGCCGAGTGGTAGAGCGTTGACAAGTCGTTGTCATAAGTGTATGCCACACCGCCGTCGCTGCCCGAATTAGCATGCGTGTTGTCTGTTGCCGAAGACGGATAGACGCGGATGTCTGTCGGGAGTTCGGCAGCCGAACCATCAGCAGCCTGCGTCACGACGAGTGTCTGCGAAATCTTGCCGTCGTTGCTCACAAACTCTACGTTGGCCGAACGAGCCTCCATAGCGTAGTTTTGGTCTACGTGAACGTAAACCGAATTGCCGGAACCTTTGCGCACCTTCACCCAGCTCTGGTCGCTGCTCACCGTGTATTTCACGTTGGCCTTGATGTTGAGGCAGAGCGTACGCTCGTAACTATTGACGCTCTGGTTGTGTGGCGTTACAATCATCTTGAGAGAACCTTCAGGCAGCGTGTTCTGCGCGAAAGCAGGCACTGTCGTGAGAGAAGCCATCACCAAGGAGCCGTATAATAAGTTTTTGAAAATATTCATCGTTTGATGTTTTTTGGAATAAATCAGACAGCGCACAGAAGACGAGTGCTGTCGTTGGTTTAAAGCTATCGAAATCTATGAGCGCTTATCAGAGCACCACTTTCTGTCCGTTCACGATGTAAACGCCAGACTGGAGCGAAATGGTTTCAACGCCATTGACCGTTCCGGCCCATACCGTCTTGCCGTTGAGCGCACGAACCGTTACGCTGATGGCGCGTTCGCTCTGGAGGGTGAGGTTGCCGCGTGAAGTGGCAATCTGGAGCGTGCCGTTTTCGTTGACAACCTGGCCGATGCCAGTGGTCATGTCTTCGCCCACGGCGATTACGCTGGTGTTGATGCTGATGTTGTCGTCTTTATATACCGAGTTGGCCACGATGCGTGCAAACACTTTGGCGTGCGGGGTGAAGAAATTATATTTAGCACCCTGTGCGAAGTAGTCGTTCATGGCTGCAGACGTACGTCCTGGCATGAGTTCCTTCTCTTCGCCGTTTTCAATGGCATACCAAGTAACAACACCTTCCGTTGTACCCGTGCTGGTTGCCGTCACGCCGATGTTGCGCAATTCGGTCAAATCAATACCGTTTTCGCGACGCTTGGCCCATTCAGCCACTGGCATGTAAGGCACGCCGTCTTTTTTCTTCACGTTGGCATAGCCTGAAATATCAACGGGAGCCTGCGGATTAAACGAGAGTTGCGTTGGACGCACGGCACGCAAAGGCAGCGCACCGAGGCCGAGCTGATTGTTTGACACGTTCAAACTGTTGGTCTTTGAGCTACCCGACAAATAGATTGAGCTGATTTTGTTGTTGGCGATTGAAACATCGCTCAACTTGTTACAGTTGGCCAAATTGAAAGTTGTGCTCAACGAGTTGTTGTCGCAGATGAGCTGCTGCATCGTCGTGATGCCAGCTGGCCAAATGATGTTGGTCAGGGCGTTGTCGTTGCAGATGAGCGTGGAGAGCTGCGGGTTGCCAGCCAAAGAGAGAGTCCTCAACTGGTTGTGGCTCACGTCAAGATAGTCGAGCGAAGGGTTGCTTGAGGTGTAAACCGCCGTAAATTCGTTGTTGCTCACGTCGAGAGAGCGCAGCGTGTTTGCGCGGATGACGAAGGAACCAGAGAGTTGGTTGTTGGCCACATTGAAGTTTTCAATGCTCAGGAGGTCCTTTTCAGGATAGCTCGACTGCGTAAATTCGATCTTGTTCAGCTTGTTGTTGCTGGCATCGAAGTCAACCAACTTCGTCATGCCCTGCAAAGGCACGGTCATGAGGTTGTTGTTTTGCAAGAAGAGCGAACGCATGTCCTTGGCATTGGTGAGGTCGATGATTTCCACACCGCAATTGGGGCAAGCGAGCATGTCCCAAGCTTCGTTGCCAGAGATGGTGATGAAAGAGCCCTTCACCGTGCCCGTGATTTGAAGCACTTCGCCAGATTCGGCCTTGTAGGTTTCCACTTGACCGTCTCCCCAGTCAACGGTGACACCAGCATAGGTGCGGTTCACCTGAAGCGTGATCTCAGTCCCTACGGGTTTTGAGGTGTTCAGCTTAACGGTACGTACCGTTGCTCCAGCCGTGAGGCTTCCAGCGAGGAGACCACCAACGAGGAGTGCTGATGTTAAGTAGTTTTTTTTCTTCATATATTTGTAAAAAGATTTGTTTTACATAGAAGGAGCAAGCGGCACACGAATATCGGACTACGCTATAACGAAGCAGTCCGAACCGATTCATGCCTATTACTCTCCATGCAAATTTCGCAATTTAATTTGGATTGCAGTAGCGTTTCTCTGTATAAATAATGTCAAAAAGCCATAATGACAACAGAAGGGAACAACGGAGGCCCTCTTTCTGGGCAACCTGAAGACTATCAAGGGGGAAGGCGCGGCCGCCTCCGTCAACAAAATTTTCCCAGCCACTGGATTTTTTCGGCCACACGGCCGCCTGTTGCACTGAATATTTATGTACTTTTGTAGGGGCGTACCGCTTTTTCACGTGGGCTACGCTTCCAAACGGAGTTCATTACTTAATCACAACTACTATAATACTATAACATGAAAAAAGGTTTTCTGAGTTTGGCGATGCTCTTTTTGATCGCCATCACCTCTTTTGCCGAGGGTAGGGCCAAATATGTGTTCTACTTCATTGGCGATGGTATGGGTGTCAACCAAGTGAACGGCACCGAAACGTATCTTGCGGCCTTGCAGGGACGCATCGGCGTTGAACCGCTGCTCTTTACGCAATTTCCGGCCGTGGGCCTCGTCACCACTTTTTCTGCCACCAACGGCGTGACGGACTCTGCCGCCGCTGGCACGGCGCTGTCCACGGGACGCAAAACGAAAAACAGTGCGCTCGGCATGCTGGCCGACCTGCAAACGCCTGTCACGAGCGTGGCCGTATGGGCCCAGCAGAGCGGAGCTGCCGTGGGCATCTCAACAAACGTTTCTGTTGACCATGCCACGCCGGCCGCTTTTTATGCCCACCAGCCCATGCGCGACTTATATTACGAAATCGGCAAGGACCTCATCAAGGCCGATTTTGACTTTTATGCCGGCTCTGATTTCCGACAGCCGGAAAATAAGAAGGACACCACGGCTACGGGAACATTGTTTGAGCGCTGCGAGCAGGCGGGATACACCATTGCCCGCAGCTACAAGCAATTCCAGAAGACAAGCAAGCAGGCAAAGAAGTTCATCCTCCTGCAGCCTTCTACCCCAAGCAACAACGACCGCACGTGTTTGCCTTACGCCATCGACCGCAAGCCAGGCGACTTGACGCTGCAAGACATCACGCGTGCCAGCATCTCATTCCTCACGCAGAAGCAGAAGGAGAAAGACGGTTTCTTCCTGATGATTGAGGGCGGAAAGATTGACTATGCCTGCCACGCCAACGACGCGCCGACGGCTTTCCTCGAAACGATTGATTTGGACAACGCGGTGAAGGTGGCCTATGAGTTTTATCAGCAGCACCCCGACGAAACGCTCATCGTTATTACGGCCGACCACGAGACAGGCGGCATCGTTTTGGGACGCGGCGCCTATGAACTCCACACCGACCTGCTGAAGTTCCAGAAGATGAGCGCTGAAGAATACACTCGCTATCTCGACCGCCTGCACAAGAAGTTGGGCAACAAGCTGACTTGGAAACGCATGCAGCGCGACCTGAAGGAGAACTGGGGATTCTGGGGAGGCGTGAAGCTCTCTGACCACCAGACCGACCGCATGAAGCGTGCTTTCGAGGCTTACATCAACGGCAAATCGGCCAACTCGAAGAATCTTTACAGCACGCTGAGCGGCATCAGCGACGCTGCCCGCCGCACTCTCGCCGAATGTGCCTTGATTGGCTGGCAGAGCGGCGGCCACTCTAACGGCTACGTCCCCGTCTTCGCCATCGGTGTCGGTTCTGAGGCTTTCGCCGGAAAGATCGACAACACGCAGATTCCTTACCGCATTGCCAAGGCTGCGGGATGGAAGGTGCCTGAAGGTGAAGACAAATAAAAAAAACTCGTTTTAAAAAAACTCGTTGCAGATGCTCTTGGGCTCTGCAACGAGTTTTTTTGTTTTATCTCCATCAAGCATTGGGGAGGCTTGGAGGAACGGGCAACTGACCCCGCTTTCCGAAACACAGCCCAAGGATATTTGAGGCTTGAACGCGGCGTGGCATTTCAGAAAAGCAGTCTGTCGGCGAACACCGTCCCAAAGACGGTCGTCTCACGTCCCAGAAGCGTTTGTCTCACGTCCCAGAGGCATTTGTCTCACGTCCCAGAGGCGGTCGTCTCACGTCCCAGAGGCGTTTGTCTCACATCCCAGAGGCGCTGACAAGTATTAGGCTTGGTCTTTCTTGAAGATATATCTCAAAGGAATGCGATTGTCAGACCGGCCATGACGATGCTCACCATCGACATCAGTTTGATCAAAATGTTGAGCGACGGGCCAGACGTGTCTTTAAACGGGTCGCCAACCGTGTCGCCAACAACGGTGGCCTTGTGGTTTTCACTGCCTTTGCCGCCGAAGTTGCCTTCTTCAATCAGTTTTTTGGCATTGTCCCATGCGCCACCGGAATTAGACATGAAAACGGCAAGCGTGAAGCCGGCAGCAAGTCCGCCAGTGAGAAGTCCGAGAACGCCAGCCACTCCGAGAACGAGGCCGACAACGATTGGGATGACGATGGCGAGCAGCGACGGGATGATCATCTCACGCTGGGCACTGCGTGTGCTTATCTCCACACAGCTGCCGTAGTCGGGGGTTGCCTTGCCTTCAAGTATGCCCTTGATTTCACGAAACTGCCGACGCACTTCCTGAACCATTGATTCTGCGGCACGCCCAACGGCGCCCATCGTGAGGCCGCAGAAAAGGAAGGCCGCCATCGCGCCGATGAAGGCGCCAACAAGCACCTTCGGATTGATGAGGTTCACCTGGAAGAAATTGATGAAGTCGATCGTGGTGGCATCTGTCGGGTTGAAAACGTTTCCAGCAGCGTCAACATATTGTTTGCCGTTTTCAACGGCACGCACCATGGCCACCTTAATTTCCTCGATATAAGAAGCGAGGAGGGCGAGGGCCGTCAGCGCGGCAGAACCGATGGCAAAGCCTTTACCCGTGGCGGCGGTGGTGTTGCCCAGAGCGTCGAGAGCATCGGTGCGCTCACGCACTTCTTCGCCCAGTCCGCTCATCTCCGCGTTGCCGCCGGCGTTGTCGGCGATGGGGCCGTAGGCGTCAGTGGCAAGGGTGATGCCGAGGGTTGAGAGCATGCCGACGGCAGCAATGCCGATGCCGTAAAGTCCCGTACTGATGGACTTTGCAGAGAGCGACATATCGAAACCGTTGGCACAGAGATAGCTGAGCATGATGGCAACGGAGATGGTCACCACTGGAATCATCGTTGAAATCATGCCGGTTCCGATGCCTTTGATGATGACGGTTGCAGGACCGGTTTGCGAGGCCTCGGCAATTTTCTTCGTCGGCTTGTAGCTCTGCGACGTATAGTATTCCGTTGCCTGTCCGATGATGACGCCCGCGGCGAGACCGATGATGACGGAGAAGGACAGTCCGAGCCAGTTTTCAATGCCCAGCAGATAGAGGATGACGAAGGTGGCGACGGCAATGAGCGCGGCACTGACGTTTGTGCCAAGCGCCAGCGAGCGGAGCAGGTCTTTCATGGTTGCCCCTTCCTTCGTGCGCACCAGATAGATGCCAATGAGAGAAAGGAATATGCCGATTGCAGCAATAATCATCGGAGCAATGACGGCGCGAAGCTGCATGTCGCCGTTCAAGGCAAAGGCCGTGGCCCCCAAAGCGGCCGTCGACAGGATGGAACCGCAATAGCTCTCATAGAGGTCGGCGCCCATTCCGGCAACGTCACCGACGTTGTCGCCCACGTTGTCGGCAATGGTGGCGGGATTGCGAGGGTCGTCTTCAGGAATGTTTGCCTCCACTTTTCCCACGAGGTCGGCCCCCACATCGGCGGCCTTGGTGTAGATGCCACCACCAACACGGGCGAAGAGCGCCTGCGTGGATGCGCCCATACCGAAGGTGAGCATGGTGGTGGTGATGGTGACGAGGGCTGTTCCCTCTCCTGCATACACGGCGTTAAGAACAATAAACCATATAGCGATGTCGAGCAATCCGAGGCCAACGACAACGAGGCCCATCACCGCACCGCTGCGGAAGGCAATCTTCAAGCCTTTATCGAGGCCGGAACGCGCCCCGTTGGCAGTGCGTGCCGAAGCGTAAGTGGCTGTTTTCATCCCGAAGAAGCCCGCCAGACCGGAAAAGAGACCGCCAGTGAGGAAGGCAAAAGGCACCCACGGATTCTGCACTTTCAGAACGTAGGCCATGAAGGCGAAGACAATGGCGAGCACAACAAAGACGATGGTCACGACCTTATATTGCTGCTTCAAGTAAGCCATAGCGCCCTTTCTCACGTGGGCTGCAATCTCCTTCATTCTTTCTGTTCCTTCTTCCTCCCGCATCATTGAGCGGAAGAAGAACCACGCCATTCCCAATGCCACAACGCTGGCTATCGGAATGAGCCAAAATACTAATGGAATGTTGTTCATGTTGATATTTTTTAAGGAGTGAAATCTGTTCTGCAAATATATGAAATAATTCGAGATGCAGGCTGCAAAATATTGTTATATTGTGGTAAGGCAGCGGGGGAAAAGAAGCGTCTGCAGCTGTTTGCTGTGTAGGACTTAACTATAGGTTTTTACCGCGACGGATGTTTTACCACTATTTAGCAATCGCGGTAAAACGAAGAACGGCAAATAGAACTCGGAAAAGCGAAACGATTTTGCGGCGAAATTTGCTGGATTATTATAAACAAAAAAATCCTAACCACTCATATTTAAGCAGTTAGGATTTCTTCGTGCGCCTGATAGGACTATCCATTCTTACTCCTATTGGTCTCTATAAGCCTATTTATGTCTATAAAACAGCGTTTTACAAATAATCTATATACATATATATGTAGATAGATGTATATAGATGTACGCAAAAGTGGCACACATTTTTTGTTATGTGTGCCACTTTTCATTTCATTGCCTCTACATACCTGTAAACCTTATCTTCTGGCGCATCTTCATCATCAAAGAAGAAAGCGTATGCAGCAACTGCTATCATCTCAGGAGACATAATCTTATTGAAGTCAGCATAGGCATAGTTCAATGCTACATATTTGTCCCAATCGGTGACATGCTCTTTGAATTTCTGCTTGTTCGTTATCTCGCGTATATCGTCAATACTCCAATGAGGGCCGTTGTGTTCCTTTCCTTCATCGTCTGTGTAGTAAATTCTTTCTACGGCATCTATTGCAGAAGTTTCGTCATAATGATTGCTGTGAGGTCTTAGATTCCCGTGATGTAAGATATAATATTTCTTCATGGCGTTTTGCTTTTAAACTCAGAGAAATTTAGTGGTAGGAAAGAAATTCCCTACCACCTTTGTTTTACGGCGTTGTTGTCGTTTTCAGAGCTGCGATAAGCTCCGCATTCTGCTTCTGCTGTGAGAGTTCAAGTCGTGCATCGTTATAACGCTGCTGCAAATCTGAGTTCCAGTGTGAATTGAGCGTATCAATTATGCGCTGCGTATTATCTTGCCCTGCGCGAATAATATCGCATTTGTCCTGTGCATTCTGAAAACCAAGAGCGCTAAAACCACGTTCGATTGACGAGTTAACGAAATTCAAACTTCTGTTCAAGGATTCTGTTTGGCCTTGAATTGCAAGCTGATTCTCATAGCCCATTTTCAAAATACCCTGCTGTGTGTTGCAGCAACAATTCTGAATTGCACTTATAATACTGGCATCACCTCGCTCAGCCGCATTGATAACACGTTCAGCACTGAAACCTACCTGCCCTGCAACGTTATCTACTGCCGAACGTATAGCGCAAACGGCCTGCTGCAATTGGTTGAAGTCGCAATTAAGATTTGCGCCAAGCGTTTTGAGGGCATCATCGTTACCCTTGACTGCCGACATCAGCAAATCTGCATTGTGGTTGTCGGCCATCTGTGAACGTAGAGAGGCAATTTGATTTTGGATTTCTGCATCCTGCACGGCATTCCCTCTGTTACCAAAGCCTCCGAATCCTGCACCGCCAAACAATGCAAGAAACATCATATAGGCAAATGGATTATTCATCCACTGATTACCCATGCCTCCGTTCATCATTGCGGCCATTGCCATTGGGTCGGACTGTTTGTTTGCCATCGCTGCATAAGCCAAGGCGTCATTGTTGCCACGGTCGCAACAGATAATTTTTTCTACTCCGTCCATAATAATATGTTTTTTAAGTTGAATGCGGTAGGACTTTCCTGCCGTCTGATGCAAATTTATTATGAGACGTATTGTTTATTTTTTGTTCGTTTTGTTAGTTGTTTGTAAAAAACGGGTGCATGGTAATTTTCATGCACCCGTCAATCTTACGTCACTCTTCAACCTTACTTAAGGTTTCCTTAATCTGAGGCGTGTACTCGCCTTGAATCTTGCCGATTTTCCTATCGGCCTCTTCCTGCGTCTTGGAATCCTCAACGGCGCGAGCACATTCTGTCATCATTTTCTGCACTAACATCTGTGCATGGTCAAGTGCTGCGCGTTTATCCTTGTCATCGCCAATATAACTTCTTGCGTTGTCAAATTGGCTCTTGACTGAATTATAGCTTTTCCATAGCATATAACTCATGAAATCCTTGCTCTTAGCAAATTCGTCAAGCTCTTTCACGTATTGACTGTTACCTCTCGCGGATTCTTTCTGGTAATTATCAATCTTGTAAATCAACTTTTGCCCCTTGTCGTATTCTCGTTGGAATCGCTCTCGTTCTGCACGATTATGCGTGCGGTCGTCTACGGATTTAACCAAGGTACGGTAGAACGGTATCTCGTTAGACCTTATCTGCTCTCCTTGGATAATCTTAGCGATAACGCCAGAGGTTCTGCTGACAAATTTTCCTGCGCCCCCAGTGTATGATTCAACGAGATGCTGAACCATTGCAGGGTTGACCTGCACACCTGCACGTTCGTAGTCGCCGCCGCCCTGCACCTCGTTCAACCATTTAGACATGGCGATATAATTAGGATTGGTGCTTTGGTAAACATTTCTGAATGCAGGTGTATTCTTGTTGAATGGTTCTTTATAGATTGGCATTCCGAGCCAATTCTTGTTGAAGGCAATTTCTACTTCTGGCCGCACCGCTGTTGGAACGAGAGAAAGCATGCTGCCGTTGCCTTCGGTCAAGTCAAGAGGCAGTATCTGTGACAATTGCTCAAACGCTTGAAATGTAATCTCGCTCACTGGTAGATTTTCGCTTCCGCAAACAACCGTCCCCAACAGTTCGCCAATGCCGTATGCTGCGCGATGCTCAATTGACATCGGAAGAGTTAAAAATCTTCCGTCTTTACCCAACGGCAGCATAATGCCCATTCTTCTCATAGATTCAGGCATATCCCAGTAGTCATCGGGGTCTCCACCAATGGCAGACAACATCAATGGAATACACATGGCAGAAAGCATGCCGAGTGCTACCGCTGCGCCGTCCCACATAAGCATTCCTGCTGTATGGTTAAGATGTAATCTAACATTCTTGTCAAGACCTTGGATGCTGGCATTTGAAAATGCGTAGAAATTCTTGAATACCGATGCTGCATAAGCGCTGAGAAAATGAAGATTGTTCATGCTGAAAAAGTTGGAAACATCCCATTTCCCTGCCGATTTACTTCCAGCGCCCTTGCGGTTGAAGTTTATAGTTACTTCCTTTGCATCCATGATAGACTGTTCCATAGAACGCCCCATCTGTCTGCTGGTAAGGAATACAGCAAAGCGCACCCAGTCTTCCGTGCAGCGGCTCAGATATTCCGCCCCCTTCATGTAAATATTCCAAGCGTCATTAATAACATAATGATGGCCGTAAACAACCTTATTACTAAGGCGTTCAATCTTACTTTTTCCTTCCTTGGCGCGAAGTTCAGAAAGAGCTTTAGTGATTTCGCCCTTATAACGCTCAACGCCCTTCATAAAAGTATAGCCTGTCTCGCCGCCATTGTAGATAAAATCGTAAAACGCCTTTTCTAAAGGATTGGACATATCAAGAGTATTGCCATTAAGTCGGTTGACAAGTCGGCCGATATTCTTGACGCACGTAAGATAGTTCTTAACGTATCTGCCGTAATATTCCGTCCCCTCCTTTGGTATCAGTGTCGTTGAAAATTCCAAATCTCGCATGGCGTTAGAGATAGCGAACTCAACGTTTCTTGCCGTAGCCATTCTTGCAATCCAGTTGGTCATAGCCTTCAAAGCAATAGCTCCAGGGTTTTCTGTGGCATCTGGGTTTAGTAAGCCATTGATAGCTTGCGCCGCTCTCGGGTTCGCGTTGATGGTCAGTATATAGGTCTTGCCTCCACGTTTCACCATAACTTGATGCTCATTCATGTTTCTGCCGAGCACTCGGTATGGAATATGCGGTTTCTGATGGGCCAAGGCGTAGGTGTCAGGCTCAGCCTTAACCTTTTCCTCCATGTCATCTTGGAAATCAAGCATCACTTGGTTTGCTTCCTCCGTTGTCATGCCGCTTGTATCTGGCACAGCCATTGGCACCCATGCTCCGCGTGTGCCGTCTCCGTTGTCGTAGTCTTCATCAAATTTCACGTAGAGGTCACTGACGCTGATAAGGTCGGATGGGTGGTTTAAGGCGAGGTTCAGCAATTGCTGTTTCATGAGATTGCGGTTAGACTGCATGATGGCCATTTCTGCCATATTGCCGATAACTGCAAACGGGTCATCTGCAACACTCTTACGTCCATTGGCTTTCTTCATGAAGCTACCCGTGCCTCCATTGATTGTTTGGTCGCCAAAATATTCGTACACCTCATCACTCGTTGCTTCGTCAAAACCTCTGAGTGGAATGTAGTACTGATACATACTGCTTACGTTGTCGTATGTCTCCTTACTTATCAGTCCTGCCTCATACGCTCTTTGAAGGGAAGACTTTGTAGCAGCACGAATGCTGTCCCACAAGCTATCCGCCAGACTGCCCGCCTCGGCCTCCACTTCCTCTACATATTTTTGCGCTTCATCCATAGCGTCAGAAACGCTCTGCGTTCCGAATAACTCTGTCAATCCTGCAAAGCTCTTCTCTTCATATTCATCAATGAAGTCGTCAAGCGTCTTCTGTCCGAATGGGGGCATGGATTTATATCTGTCATAAGCCTCTTCTGCGGCCTTTCCTGCCATATACTTTTGACGTTCCATGCCGTGTTTGGCCATCACATACATCTTTATTTCTTCGTATGAACGGCCTGTCTCGCTGCCAAGCGCATGAATGGCCTCTATCATATCCGCATAAAGCGTTCTCTTGTAAATATCCATCTGCGCATAATTGCGACTGCTCATAGTGATATAAGCGTTATATGGATTCTCAAAGTCTCCAAGCTTAAAGCCGCCGTTTTTCTCTATGGTGTGTTGTAAGTCCTGAAGAGGAGAAAGCATGTCAACCCACGCGGTACGTTCAAGGTGCGAACCGCTCGTCACAAGTCTTTCATAGGTATCCTTGGCAAGGATTTCCTGCAAATTATCCAGTTTTCCACGGAGCAAAACGGAGTGTTCCCTCTTCTCTGTGTCGGTCATCGCGTTCTTCCCAGCCTTCAACTTATAACGCATGGCAATACGCTCTGCTTCGGCTACATAGCGTCCCTTCTCGCCTGCCTTCAAATTCTGATAGCTACACCAAAGTATATAAGCAAGTTCCCTATCGCTCAACTCATGGTTTTTTAGGCCCAAGAACTCCAGTGCATGGTTAAACAGTCTTCGGATGGTGGCAAACAAGCCGTGTTCCTCTGCCGTCATACGCTCAAAGTCCGTGCGCTCTGCAAGCCCTGCGAGATATTCTTCTGTGGCGGTACGGAAATTCCATCCATTTCCGCGACGCAATTCGTTGATAGCGTCTTTCACTTCCTGCGAAGCTGCCGCAAGAACGCTGTCAAGAAAAGCATCCATCACGTTATGGCCAAATAACTCTCTCAGTCCGTGATGGGCTACGGCTTCATGCAGGATGGTCTGCGTCACGTCCGCTGCGTCAGCATTGTTCGACAATACCACGTGGATTTGCCCCGTTTGGGTATCATACCAACCTTTGGCCGTGGCCTCTTTCCCTTCAAGTCCTTCGACGCTTTCATGCACGACAACTCTGCCGCCAAGGTTGAGGTTCTCGGTGGCTTTCTGCGCAGCTTGAGATTTGGATTCGGAAGAGATGGCAGCATGCGGGGTGGTTTCGCTTTGGCGGTAAAGATTGCTGTCGCTTACTCCTCCAGCTTCTCGTCCTGCCCCTCTATCCGAATTTCCTGCGGGTGTTCGTCCAGGTATTTCTTCACCCAAATATCCATCACTTCCTGTGCTGTCGGCTTGTTGTCGTAGAGCCAAATTGCCAATTGGCCCTGTGCTTTTCTGTCGTCCTTCAGCATTAACATAATTGTAATTATTCTCGTTTTGCTCGCTCCGCTCTCTTTCAATAACTGAATACAAACTTCTTGTATTTCTGATAGTGCCATTCTCTACTCCTTTACTTAATTCGTTTATAACATCTTCATTACCTTCTATAGGTAAGCCAAATCTTACGGTAAAATCGCCGTTCTTTTTGGCCGTGTAAATGTAGTAATTATTATCGGTAAATACCTCATTCATGCCTGCCTTTTTAAAACCCTTGTTCGTAGCAATAGCATGAGTAACCTTTGCATACTCATCTTTAGGCAACCAAATAGACGGCTCGCGGCTCTCGTTCACGCCATTCAGCCCGTCTTGCAGGAATATCTGGTCTTCACGAGCAACATCCTCGGTTTCAGCGGCTAAAGACGCGCGGCGTTCTTCGTCATTCATCCCCATACGGGCTTGCACATTGCGCGATTCAACCTCACCAGACAATTTTGTGTAGAGTACGGCATCACTATCTGATTCCAATGCTTTTTTATATCGGTCTACCAACTCCTCTAAATATCTGTCGTCATCTGTTAGCGAATTTAGATACTCGTCAGACATTCGTTTCAATTCCTCGATGGTTTCTTTCACGTGATAGCCTGTTCTTGCTATTTCATAAGGAGACATACCCTTGAACTGGGAATAGTCATTCTTAACCTCTGTTTCAAAATTGCGGAAGCTATAATCTATCGTATTTAACGCATCCCAATAGGCATCTGTTGCGGTTTGTCGTTGCCATTCAACATCACTATTTATCATCTTAGGATATATAATTTCAAGCTTTGAAGCCTTGGCAAATAAATCAGATGCTGATTCAATTACGGATTTTGTCATTTCAACATCTTCCTCATTTTTACCTATATAATCCTCTATTTGTTGACGTACTGTTTCGGGATTACCACCTCTTGCGAATCCCTCTATGTGTTGTATAGCGTGTTGAACCTCATGAGCAATGATACTCTCAGTGCTCATGGTTGAGTTCGTGTTCACAACGATTTTGCTTTCGCGCTCTGAATAATATCCACTTGCACCTTTCAGCAGATTGTCAGTAAACACAATTTCTACGCTCTTTAGCTCTGGATATGACTTAAAGAGTTCGTCATTCTTTAACCAATCTGACAAATATGGCTTTTCGCGTGTTAGGTATTCAGTCTTGAATTTTGCTTCTTCATCAGCAAGTTGTTCAAAACGTTTGTTCTCTTCGGCAGAGAGTTCTTCTCCGTCAAAAATTCTGTCTGACAACAAATCAAGTTCCTTACACCATGATTGCTTTTTCCTTACCTTTTCATATTCAGCATCTCCTTTCGGGAAATACTTACCTTCGGGTATTTCATATCGCCACTTGCCGTCCGCACCACGCTCCCAGCCTGTTGCCATCTTGATAGCCTTAGCATCTTTTCCTGCCTTTTCCATCTCGCGGGCCACAGCCAAGTTGTCAAGACGTACACTAACCTCCTCGGCGTTGTCGGCAGCAGCCGCACCCTTTTCGCCTATAAATTGTTTGCGCACCCGCTCGTCATTCTTGCCTCCAAACTTCCGTGGGTCAACCCCTTCCAGCAAATCCTTCATTACGCGGTCGGCAACCTCTTCGGCGCTCGTATAATGGATGCCCAAGAAATCGGCAACGCCTTTCCAGAACTTACTCAGGGCCTGCTTCACACGGGCAAGCGCACCGACAGCGGCAGCTTTTTCAAACACACTGCCGTTGCCCTGCATAATCTTTTGCTGCTCGGCACGCAATCGCTCTGCTCCCCTGCGACCAGAGAACGTAGCAAGCACCTCGTCGGCAATATCGTCATCGTTCTTAAGTTCTGGGTACAATTTCTGCACCTCAGCCCATACGGATGTGCCCTTCATCAATCCGACAATATTCTTCCACTCCGTAGGATTGCCTTCGCGCATGGCGGTGGCCCATAGGTGGGCATACTCATGGATAGGCGTTTCGGCTGTCGCGATTCTTGGGTCTATATAGATTTTGCCGCCGACTGTAAATCCGTAAGCCTCGCCATTGGATGTGCGGAAGAAGCGGATGCGGTCTGTAATTTTCGCATCTTCCTCATTGAAGATAACGTAGTTCTTTGCACCATCAGCACGACCGCCTTGTCTATAGTCAGCAGGATATTTGATGCCAGTAAAGCCCATATCATGCAGTATCTGTGATGCAGCCTTGTCGCTACCCAATAGCTCGTAAAGAAATATGTATGTCTCCGAGAACGGTATTTTAGGGGCGAGATGTTCCAATTCGGCATTCAGTTCCGAACCGTCATATAGCTCCTTTAAATCCGCATTCTTGCGAAGCGTTTCACGTATGCGGTTTACTAAGTCAACTCCAGTATTCTTATCCCAATCCAGATAGTTGCTGCCGTTATCATCGGGGATTTCTACGGTGTAAAGGTAATTATGTTCTTCATAATCCTTTAATTGTTCCTCCCATTCCGAGATTTGAGCTTCCACTTCTGCCTTGTATTCTCCCTTAAGGAAGGGCAGCTTCTCCTTAGCAGAAGCGATATAGTATTCAAGTTCACTACGTTTCAAAGATAACTCATCATGGCTCATTGATGACCCGTTCATTGAACGTATCGCATACCCTTCGCCAATACCCTTCACCTCAGTTACATAAGTGCCCCAACCATAAACCTGCGCACCTTCACCTTCGCCCATGTGAGAATGGTCAAAGTGGTCAAAATCGGCACCGCTACCGTGGTAGACGCGTTGCTCACGAATTATTGGTGCGGTATCTGGTTCATCATACGCTTCAATAAATTCTAATGATGGTCTATCGGAACCGATATTTGTAGCCACACCATACTCATCAATATCAGCAGGCTCTGCCCACTCATAACGATAGGCGGTGTCTGCGCCACTCTTTCCGATTGCAGTCTGCATTACATACCTACGTTGGTATTTATGCCCATTCTGCCTATTCGTTGACATAGCGTTAGAGAACGTGTCATAATCCTGGTAAGTTCGGTCATTTCTTTTGAAGACCATGCCTTCAAAATTCGCCTTTATACGATTCCACTTCTCATTAGCTCTCTTTTCTCTTTCTTCCTTTATAGCACGTTCTTTCTTGTATTTTTCAGCCTGTGCGTTAATATCTTTTTTCCTGTCCTTAGCAAGTTGAACCACATACTCAGATGAAGTATTAAGGCTAATATGTTCTTCCCCGAAGATTCTACCAAAAGATGAAACACCATGGTCGCTAATACGGAATTTCAGCCCGAGGTCTCCTTGTATGTAGGTGGACACACCAAAAGGAGTAATACTACGACTAATTTCAAAGCCTTTAAATCCTGCTTCGTGCAAAGCACTAAGTAACTCCTTGGCTTTTTTGTATTGTATATCGGAGCGCTCCTTGGACGACTTCCCTTTATACTCACGATTGTCATTAAGAGACATTCTTAATTCGTCCCTATTTGCCTCATCCAGCACCTGTTGTCCCTCCTTTGAGTCAAGAACTTCAAGCCCGCTCTTTCTCATAAGGTCAGCGATAGCATCACGCAAAGCCACCTCAGCGCTATTGGGTGTAAGAGGTGTGCCAGCCTTTTGATAACGCTCGTCTGCCTGTGGTTTCATATTCCCCGTCTCGGCAAGAAAATCTTTCGCGCTCTTTTCACTCGGGAACGCGAAGCCCTTCATGAAGCGATTCCAATACCCACCATGCTTCTTTGCTTTTGCCAGCATAGAAGAATACTCTTCACTGCTTAATCCGCTTTTTTCGTTTGGCATAGCCATGAACATCTCCGCGCCAGTCTTTGTGTGGTGCTTCAATTCATAGTGGTAAGGCGATGACTCCGTTGTGCTTTCGTTTTGCTCAGACGAAGGGCTTTCCTCTGCTTGGGGTGCAACATTGATAGCAACCCCTTGTTCTTCATGAGGCTGTTCTAATCCCATTTTCTCCCTGGTTATGTCAGATTCAACTTCCTCTGCCGTCTTTCCAAGCAAACGACACACCAAATCATTGTAGGCTTTGTAAATCTCTACAGCCTTTTCGTTATGACGGTGTTCGTTCCATTCAATTTCTTGCGCATACCTCTGATATTTGGTTCGCAATTGCTGCTGCAAACTAAAGTCGCTAACAGTAAGGTCAAGATAAAAGCCCATTGCGCTGCCTTTTGTTCTGATGTCTATACCATCCTCTTGGGCTTGTACGTCCACCACGCCTTTCAATTCCTTTATATCGCGCAAAGCGGGTGCGGCACGTTTCAGCATACGCGCCTTTTCGTCAATGGTTCGGCTTGGCATCTGAATATCGCGAATATCCTCAAAGAAATCTTCTATCTTGTCGTATTTTCTACGACTGAGGTCTATTCTGCGATATTTGCTTTCTGCTTCACTGCGAAGACTTTGATTTGTTACCTTATCAATGACCAAAACGCGAGCCATAACGGATGTGCCTGCCTGTTGGAAGGTAATATCTGGCAGCATGATTTCACCTGTGACAACGGCATTTTCCTGTTCGTCAATCCACTTATCAAATTTCTTGTCTGTTGAACCTCTCGGGATAATGGCCACAATGCGGCCTCCTTCTGTAAGGTGCGTGAAAGCCTTAGCCACATGGTCAACGGCCAAACGTCCACCCGTCCCAAAAGGAGGATTCATAAATATAACATCATGTTTGTTTACAACATTGTAGCCTTCAAATATTGTGTTGACGAATTTGCGTCCGCTACCTCCTGCCTTTAATTGCAGTTTAGCAAAGAGGTTTTGTGATGGTTCTATCGCGGTCAACGGATTTGCAGACGGCACGTAGCGGGCAATAGCTCCATGCCCTGCGCTTGGCTCAAGTGCAGTTTCCCCGTCGTTGAGATTTCCCCATTCCACCATTTTGAATCCAAGCGGTTCTGGGGTTGGATAATAGTCAACCCCCTCGCGGCTGTCTCTTTTTCCTTTCAACTTCTGATTGCCGTAATAGTCAAGCACGGCGCGGTCAAATGGCGAGGTCTCGTCTCTTTCTGCTGCGTCTGCCTCTTTTCCGCCAAAGCCCTGTTCTTCAATAGGGACATCCTTCCCGCTCTCCTCTACACTGCGAGCAAAGCTTTCACGAAGATTGCGAGCTTGTGAGCCAAGTGCAAGATTTTCCGTTGTTCCAATCTGGCCGTTGAATTTCTGCCCGAAGAGTATTATTTCGGAGTTCAAGCCAAGCAAGGGGTATTCAAATATAGCATTACTGCGGTTGCCGATGCGATAGATACGTCCCTCAATCTGCAAAGCGGTAATCGGGCTTTGCGGAAGAGCAAGGGTAATCAAAACACGCTGATGTTTTCCTGTCGTATCGTGAAGGGAAATGCCTTCCTTGCCGCTCGCCTCCTGAATAACGATAATATTCTTACCGCTCTCGTCGTTATTAAAACTATCAACGGCTTGGTTCTTTGCCTTGGTGGATTCCTGACCAGAGAAATAAAGCACGTTGTCTGCGCCGAAAGCCTTTGCAATCTGCTCTCTCGGCATACTGTAATCAAGCATTGATTCCCACTTCAAGAGGCCGCGCCACTTTTCCTTAAGTTCTTCAAGACGATGGCGAGCTGCATCAATCTCCTCTTTCGGCATGTTCTTCATTTTCATTTCATCAATAATGGCGTGGCAGGCTGAGAGCATGGCGGCGAAAGGTGGAATAAGAGGAGTCTTGCTTTCTACGCGACGGTGGAATATCACGACTTTTCTTCCTGCTTTAAGATGTTGTTTGATGCGTGGAATAAGCGTTGCCACCTTAAGCGTTTCAAACAAAGCTCCCGCGTAATTGTAATTACCGAACACCTTATGGTAGGCCATATTGAAATATTTATCCCTTAGAATCTCCTCGGCAGCGTTGTTAATTTCTTCGGCATGCTCTACGGAGACAACAGGAAAATCGCGCGAATAATCATATTCAGAGTCAATGATTCTTCCGCTCATGGTGCATAGGGTGTGTTGTAGCCAATCACTAAACTCGCGTTCTTGCTGGGCTATGGCTTCCGCATTTCTTTCTGAATGCTCCAAACGTCCATAGCGCCACTTATATGCCGCACCGAAATGCTCTTCAAAGAAGATGGTCATGGGGGACGCAACACTATATCCTCTTGCCTGTTCCTTGTCTGGGTAAGAGAATATATACCCCTGTGCGTAATCAATGTTTTCACGGGTATTGAAAGGGGTAGCGCTGAGGAATACAACCTTTGTGTGTGCAGCATCCTTTTTGGCCTGTTCTTCTATCTGTGGGTCAACCTCTTTGATGATAGTTTCCGTCAGTTCCTGAAAACGATTGTGAAGTTGCGCAAATTCGGGGAAACGTTCAGTATCTTCTTCATGCCAATTAAATGCGTCAGTGGAATGCGGAATAAGCCCCTTGCTGACGAGTGAACCATCCATTTCGTTAGGATTCTCCTGCGTTAATTCCTTAACGAGTTGTTCCCTCTTTTCCTTAAACTCATCGTTTACCTTGTCGCGCTCTTGGTAGAATGGATTGATTTTACGAAGCCTAATAGTGGCGAATGCGGCATCCCGATTGGCTATCATGTGATGCTGGTTTGTCCCTATGGTGTTTGCAGCATTCTTGTTTTCCATCAGACGATGGCTTTCATCATATACGATGAGGTCGAACGTGCCGTTTAGAAGTTCTTCATTCTGCCTAAAATTGGCGTAAGTAGTAATGATAGTGCCTTCTCCTGCCTCTGTCGTGGCAGTAGTTCCGCGTTCCTTTGCCCAATCGTCAAGACTTTTTATTTCAAGGCCGAGATTCTTTCCGTCATTAATCCAGTCGCGCACTTTGGGTTGTGACGGCGTGAGGATTAAAATACGTTTCTTTCCCTGCTTGACAAAGCGCTTGACAATACCGAGACCAGTATAGGTTTTTCCTGTTCCCGTGCCATTGGTAAACATGTAACCCTTACCGTTGGCGTGTTCTCTATCCTGATGGGTTTCGTCAAAGAACTGCGTTTCGGCTCTCAGTACATCTTCTTGCTGCTGAGGAAGCAGGAAGGGCAGGGTTTCGCGGATGTTGTTTATGTCACCCGTCTTCACTGATATACTTTCAGCCTGTCTCTGTGCCTCGCGCTTTTCTTCTATTGTAGTTCTTACCTTATTGCGCAAATCCTTCTTGCTATAGATAGAAGCCCATTCTTCAAGTGTATGTATCTGACCATCAAACGGTATCTTGGATTTCCACATTTCCTTAATGAAGGCATCTATCTCATCATCTGAAAGATTGGCATCGCGGAGGTATTTTCCTATGGCCTCCTTTACGTGGTTTGCCCATTCGGTAAAACCATGCACGCCTTTTCGTATATAGGCATAGCCCACCTTAGCCCCTACTTGTATCAAGCGGGGCAATATCTCCATTTGTTTTGAATTGAGGCCAACAAGGCTGATGCTGAGTTCTCCGCGTCCTGCCTTGATAAAATCATCCAAGACATCCTTAAACTCACCTAATGCCTGGTTAAGGAAGTCGTCTGCGCTCTCATCTTTTACAGATTCGGATGCAGCTCTCCGTGTTCCATTTTCCGTAGCAGGATTGCCGCTTTCTCCTCGTCCGCTTCGTCCGCCATCGCTTCGCGTGCGCCCACTCGTGCCCCCTCTTCTGGGCTTTCCACTGTTGGCATCACGTCTGCCCACTGGTTGTTCTTCTGTAGAAATGCCTGTATTGCTTCCCTCTCCAGCGTTATCACGAGTGCTTCTCTCACCACTCTTTCCACCATCGGATTGTTCGGAAACATTTTCTCTGCTTCCTCCATTATCCACTCTGCCAGATGTTCCTCCAGATTTTCCTCCTGTGTCTCGTCCTTCACTTGCTGAATTACTTCTGCCAGCCAGCTGTGTTTTGTCTTTTGTGCCGCTATCTGATGCAGCACTTCCATTGGGATTCCTAACATCTTCGTAAACTTTTAAATAGGATATACTTTGTATAAGCCCATGATTTCCGCTTAGATAATCCAAGGCGTTTGCCTTGTTTACTTCATCGGTTGGGGCGTTTTGTATTTCTTCTTCCGTCAGAGGATTCTTGCTCGCTTCATCCATGCGTTCTTGTGCGTTCTTCTCGCTCCAAGGTTTACGCTGCGCTGCCGCCTCTGCTTTCTTTATTCTGGCCTCTGTGTAGTCGCGCATAGCTTCGTAGACATGCAGCAAATCTGTCAGCTTTTTCTCTGCCGTCTCAAAGCGTTTTAAGTCTTCGTCACTCTGAATGGATGTAGCCGCACCGTTTTTCAGAACAGTAAGTCTGCGTTTGGTATCTCTGATTTTGTTCTTTATAGCTCTTAAATCAGGTATCATTCCGCGATTTTCTACATCACTGACAAAGTTATCATAAACTTCTTGATATTCGCCATACTGCTTTGACTTATCTGCTTCGACTGGCTCCGCTGATTTATTTTCTGCAACATCTGCCGCTCCTACATGATTTGCATCAGTATTCTCAGCGCTATTTTCAGCCTCGGCTCTTTCATCTTCCTTCTGCCGCTCCAATTCCGTAATATAATCTTGAAGTGCATCAGACTGGCCAATCAATTGAGAGCGTTCGTCCGTAGCAAATCGTTCAACGTCGCCCAAGATATTGCCAAGCATTTCTTCTGCCTGTTCCAGCGTGGTATTGCTATCATGCAGTTGCTGAATATAGGTATTGTATGCCTCCGTTTGTTCGTCAGTATGCCGATAATCATATTCATCATAGATATTCATGTGGTAAGCGCTGTTTATATCACCCTTGCCGTCCTCTTGCATATACGCAAGCAATTCCGAATCCTTCATTTCGGGAACGCGCTTATCAAAGGCAGCGGCTTCCTCTGGGGTCTCCATCGGGAAATGTTCGACGGTGCGCTTTACCTCATTCTCTTTGGAAACGTGGGGATTTCCTTTCTTAGATGCAGAAGGTTTCTTTTCGTTGTCGGAAACATCTGCCGCTCCTGCTATCACGTAATGCGCAAACGGTTTGGTCTTCCTGTGACTGCTATCCACCCACTTCTGAAAACCGTCCGTCTTGATTCTGGCCACGTCAATTCTGCGCCCATTCTCCCAACCCTTTTCATAGTTGGAAAGATAGGCGCTCCGTGCCTCTTCCGTACTGTTGAAGCCAAGCATCACCTTGTGTTCGTCAAACGTGCCATCGGGGTTGTACTGGTCAACCACAAACACATATTTGCCGTCCCACTTATCCATATCCTCTGCAAGGAACACGTCTATATGGTCGCCGTCCACGCCCTCCGTGCCACGGATATAGCCATAGGTGTTGTTCATCTTCACGCTCCACTTCTTGCCGTTGGCATCCGTACCGCTGCGCTCGCTTCCCTTTGGGTTTTCGATGGTAACGTCAAACGCGCCAACCTTCACGTGACCCATTTTGTAGTTGCCTGCTTTCTTCTGGGCTTCGGTGGGGGAGGTTTCTACTTCGGCTGACGCGGATTCTACAGCGGATTGGGTGGAGTTATATTTCTTCTTTAATGCAGATAACAAAGCATCAACCATATAGTATGAATTGTTTACTACTTTCACTGTGGCCTCAATCGCGTCGGATGATTCTTTTACCACGCTATGTGCAAATAGCGACACAAATAGAGGACTATTGCCATAATGTTTTCCATTAAAAATGTAATCGTATGAGACCAGAAAATACGGCCCATACCCCATATCTCTGACATCATGTGGAAGAGATTGCATTTTTTCCAAAATGGAAATAGCTGTAGGAATATATTCTGATGGGAATCCATTAAGCTGCTTTGAAATTAATTCACTCGCTTCTTTCTCCAACAAAGCCATTCTGTTTACATGCCCAGTGACTTCTCTCGCGCTAATATTGGGGAATAACTCTGTAGGATGGGCTACACGTCCATCGGGAAGAGTTATATAATATCTCAACGGTCTCCCAGTTATATCGCTCTTTACCCAATCTTCTGACGTTGGCTCGTATACCCTTCGTTCTTTTCCAAAATCACTTTCCTCAATATGGTATGGAACGCCATTTTCTTTGAAGGCATCCCTTAGGGTATTAAGAACTTCTTTTTTCTCTTCCTTTGTCAGTCTTCTACCTGCCTCAAAACGCACTGGTTTCGATTCCTTATTTTCTACAGCGGCTTGGGTGGAATTTTTCGGTCTATTTTCTTGGGCCTCTGCCAAATCACCTTTCCGTGGCGCATTGACTTCAATATCTACTTGTCTTCCTTGCTCATTGTCAGATACTCCAACTCCTTCTCCACGCTCGGACGATTCTGTTCCTGTCTGATTTTGTTCTCCGCTTGCAGATGGTTTATTGCTTCGGGGTTGCCTTCCTTGGCTTTCTTGATTACGGAGAGCCACATCAGCACCTCCATTTGCGACATTGTTGTTTCCATTCTTTGCTGGTTTATAATCAATTCCTAAAACTTTTTTAATGACCTCGGCAAGAGGATACTCGGTTGTATCTGCCTCCTCAAACAGAGTGGCGGCTTCCTTCCCTTGTGCAAGGTCGTACATCTCGTTGAAGTAAGACGCAATGGTCGTCTGCGACATATCGCTTGCCTTGTACAAGCCAGCAAGATGCAGTGCAAAGTTACTGAAATTATCCGCTGGCATGTACTGCTCAAACCTATCATCAAGTGCAGTTTGATGCTTGAATATTTCAATAGCCCTCAAAACTTCCTCCATGTTCTTTGCAGAAGCGAAGCCTTCGTCCTGCATCAGCGCATTGTAAGCGATGATAGACGATTGTATCTCTGACAACATCTTTCCTGCAAATGGTGAGTCCATGTCACGGAATGCAGTTGAGAGGATTGCACGCTGAGCCTTGGCTGGTAGACGGTCAAACATTTCTTCCAACTGCTGCGAGCCTCCCTTGAACACGGCTTGATACAGGACTTTCTGCAAGTCGTTCTTGGCTTCTGGTGTTAGTTTGCCTTTACTGTCGAATGCCGATTGATACTGAGTGTTGCTGATTGCGCCAATTTGGTTCATCCAATTCAGCACATCCTCACCATTTCGGTCTACAAGCTGACCGAAGGTGGCATCATTATCGCTGCTACTGAGCAAGCGATTGGCAAACGTGCGCATATTGTCACCAAGTTTCTGTGCTACGTTCTTTGGCTTGATGCGCTCTACACCACCGCTCTCAGTGTCCTGTGCGGTCATTTGCCCTAAGCGGATAGCCTCGGCATCGTCCACGTCAAGTTGATTGACAAGTACAGGGTGCTGCATGGCGTTGATTGCATTTGAATCAAGTCCTAATTGTTCCGCTTGGTCAAGCAAGTATTGCTTATATGCCTGCTGTTGCTCTGGCAAATTGTTCTGCCAAAGGTAACGGAGTGCGTCAGAGCGGTTGTTGCCTTGAATAACCTCACCACGAGTATTGATGGTTGGTGCTCCTGTGTATGCGGTTGTACTGCTTGTGATTTCCTGCGGACGGATATTTTCAGCAATATTTCTTGCTGCGGTCTGTGAGACATCTTCTGCGCGGTTCTTGGGCTGCGCTTCCTCGATGAAGAACATCGGGTTGCGCTTTCCCTGGATATGTGAGGGCTGCAACTGCTCGGCTTCCATAACGACAACATGCCCCTTGGGGAGGTCTTTCTGTGAAAATTTCACTTCCACCTCCTTGCCCACGACACCATTCACTGGCTCTTGACGAGTGAATATCTGACCGCCATAGCGGCGTGCGCCACGCTTTCTTGCGTTTTCTGGCGTATCCATGTGCCATTCGGGAATGCCCTCCAATGCTTCACGCTCACGGCGTTCTGCCTCTTCACGAGCTTCTCGTTCCGCCTTTTCTGCTTCTGCGCGTTCGGTAGCACGTTGGCGTGCCTCGGCTTCCTGCTGGGCACGGATTGCATTCTGACGGTTCTGTTCTACATTTGCCATTCGTTGCCAATGGTTGTATTCGCTCTCAGCTTTGGCGAGTTCAGCGGCATTAGCCTGCTTTGACGCAAGCATCTCCGCTGGTGTCTTGCCTTTCAGTTTGAGTTTCTGCGCTTTCTCCAATGCTTTGCGTTTCTCCTCGGTCATTGCATCGGCAATCTCTTTGGCTGTAGCTACATTGCCATCACTAAATTCTACGAGAGCATCCCATGCTACTTCTGGATTTTCCGCCTGCCCAAATAGAGGTTCGCCATTTTCACTACGTGGAATGCGCTCCAAGGCCGTAGGCTTATGCTCCTTCTCTGCTTGGGCAATAGCAGGTTTTTCTGCGTCTTCCTGCCCTACCTGCGTAGGTGTAGCATCCACCTGTGGCACGACTTCCGTGTCGCCCACCGCCTCTGTTTCATTCCAAAGCACATTTCCGTTTGCATCAGCAATCTCAGAAACACCATTATCGAAGTCCGCAAGAGGGATGCGGTCTACCATTTTTCCATTATATGGCGCGTCAAACTCAATTTCCACGCCGTCTGCTGACAGATTGGTGACACGTCCACTGACGGCGTTTCCGCTGCCATCTTTCATCTTGACATGGTAATCGTATTTGACTTCTGGCTTCGTTGGCTTCTCAGTAGCATCCGTAGCTGACTGAGGTGTGACACCCTCTGCCGCTCCCTGTGCGTCTTCTTCCGATACGCCCTCTTGCTCCTTGTTGGCCAAGTTGTACTCCTCATTCATCGGCCCTTCTGCCGCATGGTATTCTTCGTCTGTCTCATCCAAATACGGCTCAATAGCCTCAAACTTACGTCCGCGGCCGCGTTGCTCTCGGAATACATCAATAGGAATAAGATAGTCATTGTTGTTTTGGTCAACGACTAAGACGCTTGCAGGATTCCCTTGTTCGTCATTGAAAACACATTTAATACCAACTTGCCGTCTATGTCCCTCTTCGTCCATCAGAATACCGCCTTGACCTGCCAGCGGAGTGTCCATGTTTAGATTGATAAGTCTCTGCTGTTCCTTATTTTCAGCATCAATCTTATCGTACTTCCGTTGACGCTCGGTCACAGCATCGGATTCTTCAACAATACCTTCCACTTCGGATGCAGGAATCATTTCAATAACACCATTACCTTCACTGACAACAACCGTTTCACCTGTAATGCTTCCGTTTTCGTATCTTCCACGAACAAGGAACACTGGCTTCTCCCTTCCTTTCACGTTCACCAGAATAACCTTTCCAGAGCCTCCTTCGCTGTCTGCTTCGTTCTCAAAGGTTATCTGTCTGATTACGCTGTCTGCGTGCTGTCTGCGTATGCTTTCGTCAGAGGTGATGCCATCCATCGCGCCCTTCTGCTGCTCACGGGCATTCAGGTAGGCAGACAGTGCAGCGTTTGCGGCCTTCTCGTCAAGCCCCTTTTCCTTTGCAGCTTCCACACCTTTTTTCAACTGCTCGGCAGGGGTCTCGCCCAGTGTATCGAGGTATGCGTCTATATCATCAGTAACGCCAAGTGCTGACATAGCCATTTCTCGCGTGTCAGCAAATGCCTGTTGTGCCTGTGCATATTCCTGCGGTGTCTGCATGTTGCGACCTTCTGCGTAAGCATGAATGGTCATGGCGTTCATTTCGTTCAACTCCTCGCCCGTGAGTGAGAAGGAATACTTTTCGCTAACAGCATTATTAAATACGGCTTGTGCCTTCTGTGCTCTCACGTAATTAAGGAACGCCTTCTTTTGTTCGTCTGAGAGAGATTTATTCTGGCATACGCCTGCATATATAGCGTTCACCAATGGCTCACCCTCCAGTCTGAGGATTGTGTTTTGAATCTTGTCCCAGTTCTCGTTGCCAAATAAACGTCTTGCGTTGGCTTCTGCTTTATCATAAGCGTTATTGACAGAGCGGAGCGTTCTGTAATACTTGACAGAACTTGCAGTAGAGGAGAGACCAAGCATAAGGATTGAGGAAGCCCAAACACTCAATGCCGTGTCAAGATTTTGTCTGCTATCGAAAATATCGGCAAAGGTATAATTTTCATCGAAGGTAGCCGTCATCGGATTGGCGATATATTCTTCCAATACCTCATTTACAAATCCATCATAGCCACCTTTTTCAAATGTGCCATACACCTTTGACATAGCCTTGGCAAATGCGCCGTTTTGTATCATGTGGATTGTCTTCCCATACGGCAGTGCTTCGCCAAAACTGCGGAGGCTAATCTTCCCGATGCCAAAAGCCTTGGCCACAGGCGTCAAGACGTAAGTGCCAACACGTTCTGAGACATTTTCTTTGAGCGTGTTTAATCCTGCGTGTAACAAGGAGTGCCCCCAGCTCTTTTCTTGCTGTGTGCCCGTTACGACAATACGTTGGTTCTCGTCAAACGTATAATTCATCAAGCCCATCTTCTCAATTGCAGCATCGGAGACGATACGCGGCATCTGAAATGAACTATCAATCACACCAGCGGCATTGATAGCTGCCAGTCGCGTTGTTGCTCGGATGGTGGTATCAAAGAACCAGTTCGTTCCGTATTTCGCGGCCATTCTGCTTCCGCCCCTGATAATCCCTCTTGCGGCAACATTTCCTGCGCCATAAGTTGCTATCGCCCCAAGGGTGAAGGGCGTCGAATATCCAGTACCGAATCCTGGGCCATAAAAACGGCCTTCCCCGTATCTATGAAATGCCGACATTGACTCTTGACTGAGCGAACGTGCAAGCCCTAAGCGGTCTTTGGCTTCCTGCCCCATTCCCATTTCATGCGCTTTCACTGCAACAAGGTTTTCACGCAAATTATAAAGACCGAAAGTCCAGTTATCCAAATCGGAGATACCTTCAAGAAAACCACCCCAGGCTCCTACTTTATCTCCTGTGCGTAAGGCTTCTAACGCCTGTGTATATTTCTTAATGGATTCTTCTAATTTTCTTATATTACCCCTTGCGAGTGCAACTTCATCGCTAATTTTTGCGCCTTCTTCAGTGTTGGCCATTAGCTTGATTGCTAAACTTCTCGGGTTAATCGCTCCTGCCATATAAGACTCCTTGACATAATCATGGTCTCCAAATTGCTTAAGCCGCTCCTGCTCTTTCTTTAGCGCTTCTCTGGCCTGCGCAATCTGCTGTTGCAAATACGTCTCCTTGTATGGAAGTTTTTTTGAGATTTCGTTATCCAACTCCACCTTGGCTTTTGCTATGGCATCCTCTTCGCTCTCTCCATTCTTAACGACAACAGGCACGATTTGCAATCTGTCATCGGGATTTAACAACATCCCCTCTTCGTTGAATTTTCCTCCTGTACCTATCTTAATAAGTTCCTGCGCATCATCCCATCTGCGCTGCTCAATCATGTACGGGAAATAGATAATATGGCAGACTTCCCCGTTTTGAAGGAAGTTGCCGACCACTCTGTTTTTCTCGTAGGGGTCTGTATAATCCTTTCCTTCTTCACCGAAGGTCATCTTTTCGTATTGCCGTCTGAATAGCTCGCGCTGCGCTTCTACTCCTCCCCTTAAAACGCTTGGGTCTGGTGCTTGAAGCGGTCTAATACGTCCGTCTTGAAATAATACAAAAATCGTCTTATTCGTGCCATTATTATAAATGTCGCTTGCCATTAAGGCTGTATAATTGGCATGGTACATTCCGTTCAACGACACATCGTCGGGGTATGCACCATCGGAGCGTTTCAGTCTTCTCTTTTGGTCTTCCTGCTCTAATTCAGCGGTTATCTTGTTTAATTTATTCTTATCGTAATTTAATGCTTCATTCCATCTTAATTCAGAAATCCATGCAGGTCTCTCCTTGCCTAATGCTTGAAGATTCCTCGCTTGAAGATAGACCGCATTAGGAGACATACTCGCTGTCTCCTGTGTATAACTACTACCATGCCCTCTAAGAGCCTTCCACTTTTCATACCTCTCCTGAATATCGCCGCCAAGCGATGCAAAAGTGTATTCCTTTGCACCGCCGCATACTTGATTCTCAAAAGTAAGTGCCGCCTCAAATACTGAATCCAAGTCTGCATCCTTTGGCAATGAGCGTATAGGGATATATCGTGCTGTCTGATTCAAGCGTACATAAGAATCCTCTTTTGGCTTCTGATAAGCCTTCTTCTTTAGGTCTTTTGCTGCCTGATTTGCGAGTTCTTCAAGGGATTTTGAGTAAGCGTTGTTCGATATTCCTTCTGCGGCCCATAGATAATAGTCCGTTCCTGCATTCCTCATGCGACTTACATTCGGATTGAAATCTTGAAGAGTGTCGGTAGGGTGTTGATTTTCACTGACTGCCTCAGCGCTCACCTCTGGCTTTTCTTCTTTCTTAGCTTCTGGCTTTTTTGTTGGCGTGACTTCCATGGGCTTCATATCCTTGGATATAGAATCCGCGCCCATAGGCGTTTGTTGTGTCTGCGGGTCTATGGCGTGAAGACCTATCCAATTGGCAAAGTCCTCATAGGATGCACCAAGGTCTATGCCGTGGGATGTCATGGTGTCGTATAATTCCTTGCGATAGGTATAACCCTTTATGCCTGGCTGATAAAACTCGTTGTAAAACTTGTTGTAATCACCATCATAGGCATTATTGTCTTTCAATACGCCATAAAGGTAGTCTGTATATTTGTCAACTACTGGTTTTTTGTCTTCTGCTTTATTTTCCATAATCCTTATTTATGATGGTTTCTTTCTGTTATTCTTCCACTGGCTGGGCTTCTGTTCAATTTGTTCGCCATAGCTAACCCATTTTCCCTTGCTCCTGTCGAACTTTATACGCTTCCCTTTATCGTTATAATAGACCGCGCTGCCATTCTGCTTGGCAGAAGGGATGTATCTATAACCTCCCTTTTGGGTGGTTTTTCCAGCCCCAAACATAGCACCATTCCTCTCTGATGTAGAGTTAACATAAGCGCCCTTGTACTTCTTTGCTGCCGCATTAGCTTCTGCCTCGGTTGCATAGACGACATGGACGGTGAACTCCTTGGCTTTCTCGGCATTCCCAGTCCCTCTCGGAACGTAGATATATCGGTTCATGCGCCCCTGCTTATCTGGTTTACCTGTGCCGCCTGCACTTGTTTCGCTCCTATACTTATCGGCTGCTGCCTGATTTCTCGCAATGGTAGACGCGCCAACGGCAGCGCTTGTCGCGGCGCGTTGCTTGGCAACATTGAGCATGCCCTCGTTATGTCTTCTTTGGTCTTCTGCTCTCTGTTTGTCGTTCTCGGCTTTTGCCTCCGCTGCTCTCTTGCGCGTATCAGCATCTTGTTCCTTGATGTTAAGCCCAGATTGGGCAATAACGCGGTTGAAGGCGTCTTGTGCGCGTTTCTCTCGTGCTGTCTTTGCGGAAAGCTCCTGCTGCACGGCTTGCGCGTCAAGGCCGTATTTATCTTTAAGAACCGCCATATACTTTGCAGCATCCTTCTCGCGCTGCGCTACCATCTTGTCCCATCGTGCTAAATTGGCCTTACTCATAGAGGCATTGGGATTATAAGCGTTAGGTGCGCCCTTTGTCGTGAAATAAAGGTTGGAAAGCGCTTGGATGCCGTCACTGATAGCAGAATACAAAGCTCTCTGTTTGGCTCGCTTGTTCTCGCGTTCTTCCTGCTCTTTGGTGCGTTTGGTGCGGTCTAATGTCTCGTTGAGATAGTTGCGTAATTCCGTCAGTGATTTGACCTGCGCCTTATATGCTTCTGAGGGTGCTTCGCCCTTCTCGTTCAAAACGCGATTGTAGGCTTGTTCTGGCGTCTCATCAAAGTTGGTTGGTGTTGTGGCGGTCGCCTGCTGCTGTGTTGTCTGTCCTCCATTCTGTCCGTAGTTCGGATTGGTATTGTCTTGGGGAATAGGCGGCGTCTGTCCTCCGTTCTGTCCGTAGTTCGGATTGGCGTTACCTTGGATGGCAGAAGGCGCTTGTCCTCCAGAAGAGGTCTGACCATTCTGCCAGTCCACGGGATATTGAGGATTAGCCTGCGGTGTGACAGGCTGCTCCTCCTGTTTTGGTTTAACTCCTAAGATGTCACTTATTGCACTCATACTTTTGCGTCGGTTTTCTGTTTCAAATCCTTTTTAGCCTCTGCCATCTCGTCAAAGGCAAGCCCCGCCGTTGCTGCGGCTTGTCCGACACCTTGGATGGCGGCTGCGGTATTAGCTTGTTGTTGCTGAGACATCTGCATTCGTCTGTTGGCGAAGTTCTGCATGTTGGCGAGATGCTGATGTTCGATTGCGTCACGTTGCGCCATGCCTTGTGCGTTGATATTGCTCGCGGTCTGAGCGATGGCATTGTTGTTTTGTTCGCGTGCGGCCGCTGCTGCCGCCGCCGTGCCGCCCATCACGGCGCTCTGCCCTGCCGCCGCCTGATTACGTTTGCGGATGCTGTCTTGCGTCATCGTAATAAGGCGCTGTGCAGAGGCACGCTGTGTATTGTCGGTATTATACTCCCTGTCATACCAAGCCTTCTCTGCCGCTTCCTGCTCTTTGAGGAGACGGCGTTGTTTACGGGCTTCACGCGCATTCTTGATGCCGCCGAAGATGGCGCTTGCTGCGCCGACACCTGCTGAAATAGCTGTTCCTATTGCCATAGTAGTCTGTTTTATAAAGATATATATATGAGGCAAATATAATCATGTATCTTTGCTATCGGTTTATAACTTTATAAAGCGAAATGGCAACGGCAGTAAGAAAATGTGGAAGAAAAAAAGGTACGCCGAATAAGGCTACACAATTGGGTCGGGAGACTATCGCAAAGTTTCTTGATGCTTACTCTTCCACGGGCCTCATGCACGAGGACTTTATGAAGCTAAAACCGCGCGAGCGTCTTATAATTGTTGAAAAACTGCTGCAATACCACATGCCGAAGTACCAGGCAATCACTTACGATGTAGCTATCACGGAAACAAAACTTTCCATTGAGCAGAAATTGAAACAACTTTGCGGAGAGTAGATTTTTCTTCATAATATTTATTAGTTTTTTCATTGGCTGAAATGCCCCGACAACATCTTTGCTGTCGGGGCATTTCTTTAGCCATAAAGGGCCTGCGCTCCTTGCTGAACGGCCTGCATGTTTGTTCCTTGCTGTATCTGCTGTTGAAGCTGCGGCGGTAATCCCTGCGGCTGCTGCCCGTTAGCGATTTGCTCCTGCTGGCTCTTTACACTCTGCAAGAGACTGTCGGCAAACGGGAAGTTACCATTTTCAAGCAACTGTTCCAACGATATTTGACCACTCCGCCAAATCTCCATTAGGAAGTCATTGGCGAGCTGACGGTAAACAGGGGATGACGCACTATCCTCAATGCTGAGGTCATACTCAACGTCCTGCATCTTTTCTGGGTCGTACTCCACTTGTGCGCCCCTTCTTCCTGCAATATTGATAATGCGCTTGCTGTCGTAGTATTGCTGTATATTCTTTACCGTCTTGTACGCGCCGTCTATTATGAAGTTGTTGAAACTTTCAAAAACATCACTCAACGATACGGCTGCATTGTTGGTCTGCTGAGCATAAAGCGTTCCGCTGGTTCCAGACTGGGCCTGCTTGCCTTGGATGGCTCCAGTTACGCCGCTCACATTCTCAAAAAACTTCAATTGCAGACTAAGTATTTCATTGATGCCAATGTTGGTTGAGTTGTTCACCACCTGTTGGGGGATGCGTCCGCTCTTTCCTGGCTTGTAGAATACAACACCATTAAACTTACGCCATTCGCTGGCAAAACGCTTCATGCTAACACCTTCTGGGAGACAATCGGTAGGAATCATAAGCACACCCTTTGCCGTGGCGCGTATCAGCCAGTCAAACAGGGTTATCAGTCGGTTCACGTAACGCTGCTGGTCTATGAATCCACCCATAAAACTCTTAATAACGCCATCAATGAATGGGTATGCCTTGAATACGTATGGGTGACTCTTATGAGCGTAGGGTGTCTCGCCCTCATCCAAAATATATCCAAGCGGAGTAATGAAGTAATAATACCAATAGGAATCCAAAAACGCCTCGGCCTCTATGAGCGGTATGTCGTCTTCTGCCATGCCAGCGGACGTACCTTGTGCGATTCGTTGTTCGTTGACGCTTACGACAAGTTCTTGGTAGTCCGCTTCGTCAACCTTGAAATATTCTCCAGTATTGAGGTCGTGACATCGAAATCTCGGTTTCTGTTCTTTCCTCCACACTTCTATCACCCTGCACTTGTTTGTGTCTTCGGCAAAGAGAAAGTCAAGGCGTTTAAGGTCGAAGTTACCAAACTGACGCATAGAATAACTTATCTGCTCACGAGTTCTTGCGCTCTTGTATATCTCTTTAAGGTATCGCGCATCATCACTACTCTTGGCAAACTGAGAGCATAATTCTTCAAAGGTAATATCGTGTATTTCACCAATGCAGTTGACATCCCATCCTCTGAAATCTCGCACGCCGTCATCAATGAAGAAATAATTTGGATTCACATAATCAATCCAGCAATCATTGTTCTCATTGCGCCATTCATACGACATACGATGCACCACAAAGCCGCTGATGAGAAATTCTTCAAAACTTCTTGGCTTTACTTCATTCATTCTGTTCTTCTGCATCACGCATTGAAGCACAGTACTCATGGTCTCGCTCAACTCCTGCTCGTCGCGGTCTCTTGCAGAGCAAAACGGCTCTTTGTTTTGTGAACGAAATACGCCGAGCATACTGCGCATAACGCTCCACATGTGGTTGTTCTGTAAAGGTTCGCTACCCTGTGAACGAATATAGTCCGACTCGCGCATCTTCGTGGTGCATCCGAGCCTTCCTTGTACTTGAATGTAGTCTCCAAGCTGGTCGCCATATACATACCTTCTTGTCCTCTCGCGTTCCTTGCGGAAGGTCTCCATATTGTTCCAGTAGTCCTGCACTTGATAGAGGATGGCAAGCCCACGGCGATTCCCCTTTAGTTTTGAACGCTCAACGGTATCAAATTCCACATTGGGTTTGACACGTCTTCCGCTGACAACGCTCATTGAAAATAATTTGTCGGCCATAAAATCATGATTTTTCACGAAAATAATAACACGGCGTGTTATGCTTTCAATATCTTTAAAATACAGATGGGGCGTACCAATAAGCACGCCCCATCTCTTCACGTCAAAATCTTGTTTACACTCTCTTTCAGCATACGACACATAAGAGTTTTCATTCGGTAGATGCGTGAATTTTTCAAGGCGTTCACCCTTTGCTGGCTCATACCACTTAACTCAGCGATAGTGCCTTCACTCATTCCTTGTTCAATTAGGTAATCAACGAAAACCACACGTGCATTCACACTTCGTTCGCTTCGACTTGTCGTGAAATCTTCAAAAGATAAACCGCTCGCGTTCATTGTAGCTTCAACGGCTTTGTCAAATAATATCTGTAATTGTTTCATTTTTGAGGAATTAAAAGGTTGAATAATCATTAAGGATTATTCTTGCTTCTGCTCCTCTTGGAATAAACAAAATAATACCACGCGCCAATTATCATCAGCAACACCGCGGCGAGCTGAAAGAGGCTGTCTTTGAATCGCTGCAAAATCGGCGGTTTCTCCTTTACCGTCTTGTTCTCTTTCTCTTTTCTCGTCTCTTTCTTGTCCGTTACGCTCGTCCGCTGCTCTTCCTGCTTAGCATTGATAAAGTGCTTTGCGTTTCGGTTTGAAATGATTTTCTTTTCGCGCTCCGTATCGGTTCGTAGAACCTTTCCATCTGCATCAACCGTAACCATTTTTAGCTCGGAGACAAAGACGGTATCGGAGAGGTACACGGTGTCAGCAATTGTAAGAATCTGTCGTTGTATCAACGTGTCACGTCTCTCTATCCTCACCGAATCCGTAAACTCTTTCTCAACGCTCGTTGTCTTTCGCGAACATGAAACAAGAGAGAGAAGAACAATAAAGAATAACAATGCCTTTTTCATATCATCGCAATCAAAATGCCTGCAACATCACAGAAGAAATCCTTCCACTCTGACGTTCCCTGCCCTGTAAATTTATCGAGCAATTCCTTGGAAATGGCAACCAACAGCATAACGGCACCATAACCCATACTGGCAGGAAGATAAGTGCCATCTTGGAGATAATGGTCATTACGATAATATGTGTAAGGCCATCAATGCCAAGAGAGGTAGCGAAGCCTGCCACCTTGCTGCATAGCTTATAAAACCACTTAATCATTTTTGTTCAAAATAAGATTGTCGTACATAATTGAATTAATTCGGCGCTCCCAGCCTCTAAGATTTTCTTGCTGGCTCTTGTCGTTCTTGACAATACTCTTGACGAACAATAGGCGCATTTGCTTGATACGTCCGAACAACGGCAAGCCGCTTGTGCTGTTGACGGCAGCTAACGTCTTGTTTCCGATGATGCCGTCAACCTTCACGCCTACGAGCTTCTGTAATTGTCGCGCCGCCGTGCCAACGCCGCTTGCCCATGCCCAATCAACCATGATGTTAGCGACATTTTGGTCTGTCACATTATCCAATTTGAGCGCATCCCAGTACATGGTTTTAAAAATTTCCTCCCATTCGCTGGTAGTCATCGCTTTTAAGGTTTCAATCGTTGCAGGCTTGCCCTTTTTAGCGCAATAACCTCGCCACGTGTTTATCGTCACGCCCTTGTTTGTAGCGCCTCCTCTGTCGTTCTTTCGGTTGCAAAAACCGCCCTCCCATGATAAAATGAAGGGAATTATTTGTTTATAGTTTGCCATCTTCCTCCTTCGTTGCCTCCTCAAACGCCTCGCCTGCATCCTTATCTTTCTTCTTTAGCATAGCGACAATAAAGCGTTTGAAAGAGAAATTAAACTTTACACCATGAATGGCGCACACGTGTCCTTTAATACTATCCAGTTCAAATATGGCAGCAAATACAGAGCCTAACGCGCCGCCCTCCTCGTATGTGCCTATGCCCATAGGTTCAAGAAAAGACTTGCCAAGCAGCGCACCAGTCATAATATAAATCATGTACTCTATGAATTTGCAAACGGTTCTTCGCCCTGCTCTGCTATATCTGAACGATTCCTTTTTCACCTTCACACTCTCAGTCAGACCCAAGTAAAAGTCTGCAATTATCATGAAGATAATAAATAGTACCATCCACCGAAGACCGTAAAACGTCTCTTCTATCTCTGTCGGAATGGTATAGTACGCTCCGATGCCTGCCAAGGCAACCAACGGATTTAAGATAAATGACGATTCCATATTTTCCCTCCTAAAGAAAATCAACCATTCTGTAATAGGCATCACTGAACTCTGCCTTTCGTCTGAACTTCGCCCACATCCAAGGAATCGGAAGCAGTGTCTTCCAATTATCCTTCGCCAAGACATCATAGGCGGCAGTGTAGTACGGCATATCAGGACTTGACCACAATACGCGCCAATCTGGTTTCTTAACGCTCAGTTGCACGCATTGAATGTTGCTGAATCCTTTAAGACATTCGGCAAGTTTTCGGAAATTGTCGTACACCTCAGTTCCTTCTTCGCATTCCCCCTCATAGGTAAGCAGATACTTCGTCTTGACTGGCGAGGATGCTGCAATGCCGTTAAGTTCTGCCATGAGTTTTAGCAGGGATTTCTTAGCTTTCCACAAGCCATGTGCGGCAACGAATCTTCCTCTGCCCTTGTCCCATTTCACGCGAAGGTCAAACAGACGGCAGCCGCATCTGTGCTGTTGCACCAAGGTTTTTGACTGGCATTTTGAAAACGCGGAGACAAGGAACGATAAAAGACCGTCACCTTTCTCTCCTGTAAAGCTGTTATGTGATGCAATTTTAATCATGTCTTCAATATTATTTATTCAACGTTCCTGCCTCTTCCAGTTTATCAACGAGTGTTTTGCAGATAATTCGTAGATGATTGATGGCAAACTTTGCTTCGTCAAGAGTGGTGACGCTTGGCACTGCTTTCAAGAACTCGTACTCACTTTGAAGGTTCAGATTGGCTTTCTTTACGCCGCCAATGCTCGTTGTTGTAGCGCTGGCAAGTGATATGATGCCGTTGTTATCTTCTTCTGGGTTTTTATATCCCTCTATGCCGTCATCCGTGACATTCAGACCATCACCGACCTTCACTATGCCGAACTGATTTTTGGTGGCTCTGTTTAATGTTAGAATTTCCAGAGGAACTTGTCGAAGGTAATAGTAGCCTGTCTGTTTATGGTTTCCACCGTCATCATGAATAACATAATTTTCGTAGCCTGGAATATTCATATCAGTCGCATAAGAGTGGCTTCTTATTGATATCCAAAATGAAAATGCCATCATTTCCTTTGCGTAAGCATCAACTGCATTGCTCTTGCTGATGTAATATTTAGGATTACCTTCAAGTTTACCGAAAGCGCATAAATGGCGTTTTTTTTCATCCTCCGTTAAAAGACCAAAATATTCCTTCCACACAGGAGGAAAGTCGTTTAAATCTTCCACTGTCGGTGTGTAATCCACTTCTGATACCGTAGCCATATCTTGAATCGCATACCCAAAATCCTCAATAAGCTCATTATAGCCTGCAAACTGCACCCCATTAAACACAATATTCCCCTCTGTCGTGAAATGAATAATCGCGGGATTCGTAGCCTTCAACGCCTCCTCTGTCGAAGTATTCACGTCAAACCTAAATATGCGACCTTCAAGCTTCTTCCAATCTACTGTTGCCATAACCTTATAAAATAACAACATTCTCTGACAATGTGAAATGACAACATCTGCACATTGCCAAAGAATGCTCATTAAACCACACTTAGTTAATAATTAGTTTTTTACTTGTTTTTATTCTCCCCTCCGACAAGATTAATATTCGTAATCTCGATAACGTTCAAAAGGCGCATCGTAAACTCATGCCATTCCTTTTCAAATGGAGCAACCATCTCGGGCGTGACGTGAATCTTATTCAGCGTACCAATGATGTTGACGATAAATCCCTTCACGTTGACAGCCTCAAACATACCTTGGTCGTGCGTCATGAAGAACTCGTACAAATCAATCCAGCAAAGGCCCTTAAACACTACGTCCTTTAGAATATTGGTCGTGTGCGTCAGAGATTCTTTTCGCATTCGGTAGGTGTAACCGATAGTGTCGGCATACGCCACCTTGTTAGCAAAGAACATCATCGGAATAATTGTCGGCGTGTCCTCGATATAGCGCCTATCGCTATATGGAACTTTGTTGCAGAGTTTTTTGCGGATAATCTTGTTATTCATGAACACAATGCGTTCACCCCAAAACTTGGCAACCTTGTCGCGGCCTTCCGTAACACAATTGCCATAGCTCGTGGCATCCCATGAGCCATCCTCTTTGAGGATTTTCACGCCGCCGCTGACAATATCCGCGCCCGTGGCATCGGCTGTGGCAAGCAATCTCTTGACGAAATCAAGGTCTATGTAATCATCGCCATCAAGCGTCATTACATAATCTGCACTTGCATAGTCAATGCCTCGTCTGCGCGAAAGGCCAGCGCCAACATTCTCTTCATTCTCCAAGAGAGTAATTCCCTTGATTCTTCTGAGGATGTCAAGCGTGCCGTCTGTTGACTTGTCTTCAACGACAATAACCTCACACTTCTCTGTCTGATACAAGGCGCTTGCAACGCTCTGTTCGATATATCTTTCAACATTGTATGCCGTGATAATAATGGCACATCTGTACATTTTTCTATTCATATTTCTTGTATGAGAGGATTAGGCAGGATGCACATCTGTACACCCTGTCTAAATGTTAGTTTGGCTATGCCAGTTTCAAAAGGTCTTCCAATGCGGAGACGCGGGATGCCAAAGCGGAGAGGTCATCGGTGGTGGCGGCTTTTTTAATTGTATAAGAGCCTTGCATATCTCTTCCCCAATTCAAAATACCATCATCGTCAATCGCAATTCCTACACCTTTGGCTATATGAACACCAGTGCCAATTGCGATTTTTGCATTAAACGTTTGATTAATTCCAAGCAAATTAGTACCAATCGAATTAGTGCCGAGTATTACGCCATAATAAGATTTTAAACCACCACTAATACTTACATCAGATATATAAGTATTATTACCGATGCTGACATATTCTCCAACTACAAAATCATCTGCGATTTTGACACCATTACCGATGTTTAAACTATGACCGATGACAGAAGTACCGTATGAGCTATATCCACCTTCTTCTGAAATCTGAATATTGCGTCCCGTCTTTTCAATCTTCACGCCCTGAATACGCCCATCCACCGCATCAAGTTTCACCTTATCAGTGGCAGACATAACGCCAGCCGTGGTGGAGGTGGCAGGAAGAATACCAAGGTCTGATTCCGTAGTCGCCTCTCGTCCGTTGACATAGGTAATGGTCTTACTGAATGAGACACCATTATCCTGTGTAAATTCCTCCTGTGCGAATTTCACATTAGCAACGGCGGTGTCTTCAATTTCGCTCTTCTTGGCGTATGGTGTCAAATCCTGAACACCTTGCAGTGCGTCCCAATTTTTGGTAGTTGCTGGGTCGATGGCAGCACTGAAAGCAGTAACACATACCACGTTCACGCCAGCAGGATAAGCCTTGCCATCAATGGTTATGGCATCGGTGATATTCCAAACATCGCCAGCCTTGGCAGAAGTGAGAGCCTTCAACTGAGCGGCAGTGCATGAACCCTTAGTTGTGTACACACTTCCAAGGGCAGAAACCTTCTGGTCTGCGTAGCTCTTGGCAGAAGCGAGAGCACTGTTTGCCTTCGTGGTTGCGTCTGTGGCGGCAGCATTAACGGCCTCTGTCTTCTTGGTGTCAGCATAACTCTTCGCTGAGGTTAGCGTGGCAGCGTCCTTGCTGTCAATTTCGCTCTTTGAGTAAGTCTTTCCGCTTGCAGATGCGATTGATGCTTTCAACTCTTTGTTGATGTCGCTCTGCAATTTATCCGCTTCAAGGTCAACGACTTGCGAGGCTTCAACTGCAACACCGTCACTCGTATCTGATTTAATACGAGATGTATATTTGATGTAGTCTGATGCTACTCCGTATTTTTTTGCCATTTCTCTTTAGATTAATAAAGTTCAACATTATGTACGCTCACGCCCATCTTTGATGCCATGCGATACACTTTGTAAGTGATACCAGAACCTGTAGCGTCAGCCTGCTTTACAAAGTTAACTGGCAACGGTCCTTCACGACCAGCGAGGTTTTTTGCCAAGTTCGGCGAAACAGTTACATCAGACGGAATCAGAACATAACCATAGGGTTTGTCAGCCGTAAAGGAGAACTTGTAAACTCCGTTTGAATTGCTCTGCAATTTCGTGCCGTTGACCTGAGCAAGGAACTTCGCCATCTCGGACGCATCGCTAACAGGTGCTGTCTCGTACGAGCTAACGCCAAACAGAATCTGATTGTAAGCAGAAACCGTCTGTGAAGCAGTTCTCTTAACGCCCTTCACGGTAGCATTTACGGCAAAGATGGTAATCGAACTGGCATTCACCGTGCCAGTATAAACGCCAGTAGACTTCTTCGTAACGGTGACGGAAGCGCCTCCTGCTGTCATCGTTGGCAGCGCATCAGCGTCAACATTCGCACCAGCAAACGTACAGGTGACGGTCAACGTGAATGCCGTTGATGTACCCTTGACGAAAGTCGCGGAAGGTGAAACGCTGAACGAAATCTTTGCCTTAGCGTCATTTTCCTCCTTGACCTTTCGGTTCACATACTCTGCCTGCGTGTCCGAGATTCCACGGATAACGGCAGAGGCTTCATACACGAGCGCATTTTCGCTCTTGACCACGTCAACGCGGCCTTCTGTGCCTGCTGTGTCAGCCTTTGAAGCCGCCACAGATGCTTTTTCTCTGAATTTGATAAATTTTGCCATGTTTTTTATTTTGTTTTTAACTCATGAGTTTATTCGTCTGTTTGATTGAGGGTGAGAAGAGATTTGAGCATCTCAATGTCGGCTAAAGAAACGCCACCGCCGCCCTGTCCGATTTGCTTGCGCAATTCATCCACTTGCGACTGAAGCTTCTCCAACACGATATTAATACCCGTAAAATCTTCTTCTATCTTATTGAATTTTATGCTGTCCTCGTAAATGACTAACTCGTTAGCATCAACACGTTTCTTCAACTTGGCGCTATCGCTTTGAAGGTTGCCGACCTGCATATCCAGCAGATTGAAATCATCCTCCGTTTTGTCTTGGCGCTTTCTTAGCTCGTTGATGTCGTCGTAAATCTCCATTCTTATAGACGACACCTTTGCGGCATTGTCGTCTATTTTCTTTTCAAGGTAGGCTTTCTCGGATGTTATGCGGTTGTCAAGATTGTCAACATTTCCTTTTAATTCAAGGTAGTTGGCGTTGACAAGATTACCGATAGCTGTAGCATTGTCCTTGATTTGGGCAATCTCTGTATCTGTCGCGTCTGCCCACTGACGGGCGGCGGCTATATGCTGGGTTTCCTCCTTGTCTGTTATGGTGACACTCTGCGCGTCTGACGCAACGGCAGTAACGACGTTAGGCTCTGCGCCTTCTAAAATGGTGTCAAGCTTTACCTTGTCGGCACCATACATAAGGCCGTCTATACCCCTCTCTGCCATCGGGAGGGTTACACTGCCAGAAGTGATGTCGCTGATATATTTCTTGCCATTTATGTAGATAACACTGGCACCGCCAAATACGGTTTCATTCAGTACAATACGGCCGTCTGTTGTGAAGCACAATACATGTGCAGGAACAGAGGCAGACATGGCCACATTGAAAGACGTGCCGACATCAACCCTAAACGGTTGTTCTTCGATATTTCCCCACGCTTCTCTTGTCATTGTCTATTGTTTTTCTGATGGTTGAATATGGGCATGTCTGTATGCTAATGCCGTCATTACCTGCATTTGGTCTACGGAAGAGAATACGGCAGCGGACATTGCTGCATTTGCGTACACAATGGCGCGTCTCAACTTTGGGCATATAGTAATTTTGCCTTCTTTCGCCACTGGCTTTTGCACATACTTGAATGATGCGACCTTGGCATTCTTTGCGCTGCAATAAAACTCCAACACGTTGTTTGGTACATCTATGGCGATTGCTGGGTGTCTTGGTGTCGCACCAATGCCGCTATATTGGTCTTGAAGACGTTCATAAGCAGGAGTCTCCTGTGCGGTAGGCATTGACACGGCGTAATCCCAGTCGTTCATCTTAAACGATACAAGGCGAAGGAAATCACTCGGCAGGGCAACGCTTCCTGCTTGTATGGCGCTACCCTTCTTCTCCTTTCCCCATGATACGATGTAGTCTTCTCCCTCCTTGACGGCATCATCGCACCCTTCCAACATCTCCAATGGCGCACCTTCTTCAATAGCCGTTGCAGCGTCAACCATTGTGGAGCGTATAATCTCGTCAAGTGTCAGCGTATCGGTGTCTCCAAGCATGGAAAGAGCCTTGCCGTCCATATTCTGGTCAAGCGCCACTCGTACCTCTTTCACCAAATCGTCAATGTTGCAGGTCTCCATATCTTACTGTTTGTCGTTGTTGTCCTTTTCCTTGTCTTCCGTCAAACCTTTAAAGATTACCTTATGCTCGTAGGCAGTAGACAATACCTGTGAAAGGGTTTTCATACTTGAACGCGGAACACCGAAGCGCTCGTTAAGAAATTCCTTGGCTTCGCTCATCGTGTCAACTTGAACAACCTCGGGTTCTTCGCTTTTTGTTTCCTCTTGTATTTCTTTCGGTTTCTCATCCTCCGTCACACGATTCAAGAAAAACTCCTTGTCATACAGGTAGTGGTGCTCCAAGGCCCAAATTTCTTCTGGGTCATTGGTGACGTAGTAACTTCCAAGCCCTGTGCAGGTATCGAAGTTCACATGTCTGTGTCTTCCATCCTCAAAAGTGAGGTTAAGAGATATAGTACAGGGAGCAATATATTTTTTCATGTCATTAAAATTAAAAACGCGCCATAAGAAGCAGCCTTTTTCTTATGGCGCGGAAAGTTTACTTATGTGCAAGCTGCACGCGTGCATGTGCCTTTGGATAGCGTAGGTACAAGCAGGAGATTTCCTGCAAAACCGCTGCATCTGTGTTGCGGATTCCTGCCTTCTTCAAGTCAAGGATGTTGCGCTTGAACGAAAGGAAGGTTTTCTTTGTGAGGTATTCGGGGTCAAGCACAAAGCCGCAATCCTTCATCTCGCACTGGTTAAACAATTCGTGGTGAATGGTGAGGATTTCGCCGAAGTCGGTTTCCCATGATTTAAATTTCAAGTTCCATTTCTCAACAGAATCCTTCAGGCGGAATTTCTCTGACTTAACCTTTGACAGGGTAGCAAGGAGGTCGGAGCCACAGAACATAATCTTGCGGCCGTTACTCAATCCCGTACCTACAAAGATGTCGCGTGAGAAGTCTACCAAGTCGTCATCGCTGATAACGCAAGCGTTTTCCGTCTCATCCCAATGGCCGATGGTGTACTTGGGGCAACCCATCCACCAAATACCCTTGGTGAAGTAACGAGCCATACCGTCTTTTGAGGCATGCTTAATAACATTCTTGTCGCCGAAAAGAATACTCATCTCCTGGGTCACACGCATATCGTAGATAGCGTCTTCTTCGAGGTCGGTGAAGTTCCAGTCAACTTCCTTATCGCTCATCTTGTCAATCGTAGACTGTTCCACCTGAATCATGTAGTTCTGGCAGTACTGCTCTTCTGCGGTCGGCAGATTGTTGAATCGTCCAGTCTGTACATCCAATTCACCGCAAGACTTACCCATACGTACAAGAACAGTCTTTGCGTTGATGGCAGGAAGCCAAATGTTGTTGTTCGTCTCGGTTGAAATCTCACCATTAACAGCAAACACCTGCGGATAACCTTCGCTGTCCTTTCCGCACACGCAAAGGACGAGGTCGGGCACCACTTCCTTCTTGGCATCATAGGCGGAACCATTCTCCTTGGTGACAGCAGGAACACCGCAAACGCGAATAGTATCATCAATAGTGAAGATATTTGGGTCTTCAACCTTGAGTGATACGCGGTCGCCGCCAGTCTGCTTAACTACCGCTTCTTTAAGAAGGGTCTTAGTTGGACGTGTTCCTACGCTGTAGTACTTGACAATAAATGAATCCGTCTGTTGGGCGCTTGCCTGTCGGCTGATTTGGTCAATCGGCGTTGCCATAGGACGAATCTTGCAAATCTTCTGGTCAATGTCCTTAACGTAGAAATCGGGGTCTCCGTTCTCTCGTCCGTGCTGCATGGTGGCGGCACCTTCAACATTCATAGGCTTTTCTGGGCTTGCCGTGCCGCTGTCGGTCTTACCTGCGTCGGGCAAATCGGCGGCGGCAGCCATCATGACATTACCGCCTGCACTCAAGACAAAGCATAATACACTAAGAAGCAGGAAGCCAACAAACTTCATTGCTCCTTTAAAACTGATAGTCTGTTTCATGTGATTAATAATTGTATTTGGTTTATTTGAATTTTGTTCGTTTTTCGTCAGAATCCCAAATGCTTCCGCGACTGGCGATAGTATCCAGTGCGCCAAGGTCAGGGCTGCTCTGACTTTTAGACGCGCCACGGCTCTTTCCTCCGAGTGAAGGAACACCATCGCTATTCTTACTTTTTTTCAACTTCATGTCTATTTTCGCGTTGCGACCTCTGATTTCCCCCGCGTTTCCTGCTTCTTGCACATCCATGTCGTGCGTGATGGATTTACGGGCGAGGTCAAGGCTTTCTTCTGTGAACTTACCTACGATAGCATCTGATGCAATCTGAACGATAAACTGAAAGGCTTCATCTACTTGTTCGTCTGTCAAATTGTTCTTCTTTTGCCAGTCGTCTGCGGCCTGCAAGGAATCGTCAAGGTTCTTTTTATATTCCTCTTCAAGGCTCTTTTCCTTGGCGACACGTTCAACATATTCTCTGTTTGCCGCTGCCACCTCTTCCTGCTTCTCTGGGTCGTTGGCCATATCGCCGACATCCTTTCCATACAATTTGATGAGCGTGAGGCGAGGGTCGCCACCATTGGCGAAGTCGGCAAACAATGCAGCGTTGCGTTCGTCAGCGTTGAACATATCCGTCAACTTTCTTTCGTCTTCGCGGTAGCGGTTCAATTCGCTCTCCGTACTGTCGTAGTCGTCAGAAATCTGGCCGAACATAGCCTCTTCATCATCAAAGTTTTTGTCGGGATATTTCTCAGAAAGTCGTCTTTTGAATGCGTCACGCTTGCTTGGTGTAGGCGTGGCCTCTCCTGCCGATGGAATCTTCACGTTGCCATCACCCGTACTAACTTGTTTATCTGCCATATAATTACTTGTTTAAGTGCTTTGAATTATGCTTTTAAGCAAAAGTAATTATAGTTAACTGCCAAATTCGCTTATCTTTATAACGGTAATTTATTATCTTTGCATTGTCAAAACATTTTACCGCATGAAGAAAAAGTTTAGTACGATAGAATACGAGGGCGAGAGAGCGAGAGAGGTTATACATGCCTGTCGGGAGACAATGAAAAAAGTGAAGCATATCAATGTCATTGACATCTTCGCAGAGGCCGTCAAGCAGCCATCGTCTCGCTACTGGGTAAGCGAAGACCGCGCAATCTATGTGATGCGTCGGATGCTTCGTGGTGACGACCTGTCTTACATGAGGCAGACGAAGCGAAAAATGTTCTACGAGCTTTTCTGGCGGTTCATCGAATGCAAGAGAAAGCACGAGGATGCAGGCGTGTGTAATATTGTCCGCAAGATAATATACACGCCTGCATCCTCGTTTTTTCTCACATCGGCATCAGCAAAGGCAATATATTATAAGCATAAGGATGAAAAATAGCAATCTTGACATAAATATCTTGTTGGCGGTCTCGTTGGCGCTTTTCGTGTTATCGTTCATCAGCCAAGATTCCGTGTATATTTCTCGGAATATGGCCTTAAATCGCCTATTTTACCCCCTTTTTCACGCCAACTTGATTCATGCGGTTTTAAATATATTTTGCATTCTTCAATTGGCGTTCTATTACCGCATGTCGCGTTGGTTCCTGCTGGCATCTTACATCATCGCTGTAACGGCACCTTCCTGCCTTATTGAAGGGACACTTGGTTTTTCGGGGGTTATCTTCGCAGCACTTGGCCTATATTCGATGATAGTAACAAGAGGATGGGTGATTGCCGCTCATGTGGCCTTATATTGTTCGCTGACGGCATTATTTTCGTGTGTGAATACTCTACTGCACCTTTATTGTTATGCGGTTGGCTTCGTCTGCTCACTATTAATAACTGAAAAACAATGGTGGAGATGGAGAAGGATATAGAGCGGATAATAGCAGAGGACAACGAGCGCATGAAGCGCTCCCATTATGAGCCTAACCCGATAACTGGGGAAGGCTATTTTGGCGAGCGCGAGAAGATTGAGATAGATGACTTCCCGATTCCTGTGCAGTTGGTTCCTAAAAGGATGCTGAAAATACCGTTCGTCAAGCAGCTGGTCAAGCATGGCAGTATAGAGAACTTCCTCTATGAGGTGATGGAGGAGGAAAACACGGAAGAGGCACGTGACACGGTTGTGCAGCAATTCATTCGATACCGCATCCGCTATGATTTCCCCTTTTTCTCTGCCTTGTTCCTGTATATTAAGGCGAAAGGTGGAGGCCGTGACATCCTCTTTCGCTTGACACGCCCACAACGCAGATTGGTCAATCGCTTCATGGAGCTATATGAAGCCAAGAAGCCAATACGTATTATTCTCTTAAAGGCTCGCCAGCTTGGCGGTTCAACACTCATTCAGTTGTTCATGCTATGGATGCAGATAACGCAGGAATACGGCCTTAACTCGCTCATTATCGCTCATCAGTCTATCGCATCGGATGAAATCCTTGATATGTTCAACAAGGCAGTAACGCAGCTGCCTTCATGGATATTACATAAACTTGGAGAGCAATACAAGGCGAATGAATCTACATTTGTCAATGTTGGCCACAGCGGCGCCATTAAACGTGTTCCTCAGCGAGATTGTAAGATTAAGGTCGGAACCGCTGAGCGTCCTGATTCCTGCCGTGGTGGTGACTACAACCTTATCCATCTCTCCGAGGTTGGTCTATGGAAGACAACGGACGGGAAAAGCCCAGAGGATATTGTTCAGTCTGCCTGCTCTGGTGTCCTCTACAAGCATCGTACAATGATAGTGTATGAATCAACCGCTAAGGGTGTCGGTAATTTCTTTCATCGCGAGTTCCTTGCTGCATTTGAAGGAAAATCCCAGTTTGAAGCAATCGTAATCTGCTGGTATGATATTGACCTCTATGTACTGCCATTCGCGGATGATGAGGAACGGAAGAGCTTTGCCAAATACATTTACGAACATAGGGAAGATACTGAGGCACTTTCTGAACGTGAGGAATGTGGCCAATACATCTACTGGCTATGGCAGAAGGGTGCGACATTGGAGGCCATAAACTGGTACATAGCTGAGCGCCGAAAATATTCAGACCATGCCCGTATGGCCTCAGAATACCCTTCTGATTACATTGAAGCCTTCAGTTTCAGCGGAGAAATCGTCTTCGACCGCCATCAAGTAGAAGAATTGCGTCACACATGCAAGGCTCCTCGTGCTGTCGGTGACATCGTGGCTGACGCCAATGAAGGAATGAGTGCATTATCTAACGTTCGTTTCAGCGAAGAGAAGAAGGGCGGATTGGCAATATGGGAATACCCAGAGATATTCAACGATAACACGGTGGTTACTGACAGATATTTGACAGTTGTAGACATTGGTGGTCGTTCTTCCAAGGCGGACTGGTCGGTTATCGTAGTCTTCGATAGGTTCGCCATGCAGTGGGGTGGAAAACCCGAGGTTGTGGCCCAGTGGTACGGACACATAGACATGGATATTCTCGCATGGAAGGCAGCACAGATAAGCAGATATTACGACAATGCAGAACTGGTGATAGAATCCAACACGTTAGAGACGCATGACAGGGAGCGAATGGTGGACGGTGACCAATCTGGTTATATTCTCAACCGCATCAAGGATTATTATACTAATCTATATGCACGCGACCAATCCGAAGAAGAAATATTGCAGGGTGCGCCGCGAAAATATGGATTTCATACCAATACGGCGACCAAGCCAATTGTCGTCAGTGCATTGCAGCGAGCGGTGAGAGAGAGGCTCTATGTTGAGCGAGACGGCAGGTGCCTCGACGAGATGATTAGCTATGAGCGCAAACCAAATGGCGCATTTGGTGCCATTCTCGGCTGCCACGATGACCTGCTAATGACAAGAGCGATTGGTATGCACATCTGCTTCTCTAAGATGCCGCTTCCAAAGATAGTTGACAAGACAAGATATGTTGAAGAAGTCTTCCAACACGAGATACCAGGTAAAAATATTGACAACGAAAAACGTTAAATTATTGAATATGATTAGATTACTTAAAAGATTAAAAGCAAAGATGGTCTATAGTAAGGCCGTCAGAACGGCGGAATCGGCATCAGCCAATGACAACGGCAACCGCTATTATGTGATGCCTTCAACTGTTAGAGGAAAGGTGATTATCTTCGACCGCTCTCAGTTCAGACAGCTAAAGCGCAAACACTACGTCAGAGAATCAATGAAGATGCAGGATTGTGTTAAGAACTGCTTCTATCACACGCGAGACAAGGCAGGGAACGCCATGCATCCGTTACTCGTGGAGAAGGGACGCAAGCGATTCTTACAATGGGCTTTATACAGAAAGGAGGAGAAATGAATATAGAAATCAAGAAAGAGGACGTTATAGATATTGTTTCGCGTTCCGTAGCGCTTCTTAACAGACAGCTACAACAACAGCAACAACCTCAGCTACTCGGGATTGACGAGTTTACTCGCCATTTTGCCGAAATTGACTGGACGAACGTCTGGTCTGTGATAACGACGGCAAGCGAGCGTTACATGACCTCTCTCGGTGAAGGGGAGGGAAGCATCACACTCACACTCTCGATGCCGCCACGTTACGCCCTTGAACAGGCACCACTACAGCAGACATACAAGAACGTTGCCGCATGGACTATCATGTCATTGTACGCGGAGAAGAATGCGGCTCCAGCGAATATATTGCAGGTAATCTCTCAGCAGGCTAATATCTATTTGACCTTGCTAAGGGAATCTCTCGCAGGCCACCGCTCAGCGCCAATCCGCAAAGAACCACAGAAGGTAAAGAATATTGACAAGATTAATTGGTTATAATATGAACAAGACACTGACAATTCATATATACTTGACCGAGTTGCTTTATGAAATTGCTAAGACATCGTGGCAAATCGGCCGTTCTCGCAAGGGAATGCAGCAAGTATCTCACGCGGAAGACATTCAGGATATAGATGAAGAACGGATATTGCGCTCCGTACAAACTGCATTGAATGATGTGAGGATTGCTCTTGCCGAATACATCGTAGAAGGTGCGACGACGGCAGATAATATATTATTATCAGCAACACGCAAGGCCGTTGCAGGCGATAACGCGATAACAATGACATGGGGTAGCGGAGTGACCGAGCATGAAGAAGATAATGTAATCACCTTCGTTCTCCGCGTTCCTTCCAATTACGCGAATGGCCAAGCTGATTCACTCGCCACCTCTACTCATTCCTATATTGTGAACTACGCCCTGTCTGAATGGCTATTGCAGACAGACCCAGCAGAGGCAGGGAATTACAAGCAGATGGCAGCAGAGGCGTTGCAACAATTATATGCTGCATCCTTCGCTCGTATTCAGCCTCGCCGCGCACATGCACCGAAGAACAAAAAACAACTAACCAATAACGAAGTGAGATATGAATAGCTGTAAAATACCACGCACAACGAGAGTGACAATAAAACTGAAAACGGAGAATCTTCTCTATGACATCTCTCAAGCAGGATTCCTTTCTTCTGAAGCTGTTGCATTGAGGTTGCAGGATAATCAGCATGTGAAGCACCGCATGAAGGATGTTGTAGAGGATGGTAATGTTGACATTGTAATCCGCGAACTTGATAATGCCTACACGCATTCCATGTTGCAGCTTTCTCAGTTCGCGCCTCCTTCTCCACGAGAAGAGAAAATTACAATGACGGATGATTATAACGACTATCGCGAGAGCTACGACTATACCATACTCATCAACTATGAGCATGCACGCTTCCTCGCTGAGCGCCTGACCTCGTTGCTTCATGATTATCTTGTGTCATCTGCAATCTGCCGCTATATCTCTGTTGTTGCAGACACATCACACTCGTCTGAATTATACAAGCAGCGAGAAGAAGATACCATTGGTGAGATTATCGCCATGCTATCCATGTATGATTGTGAGAGACCAATCACGGCTACAATGTGACGAGTATTCTCGACAATTGATTCATCCAACCATTCCCGCAACAAGAAATTGCGGGAATTTTTGTTGCTTAACTGTTTTATTTATTTTCGCTTATTAAATATCTCTCTATCAGATAATTAACCTACAATATTGCCCCAATATTAAATAATAACAAAGGTTAAAAATGCACCCAAATAAAAATTATCTTGATTTTTATGCTGCGATTTCAAGATATATATTTACCTTTGCACTTGTAATAATAATTCTCACAGCCCTCGACATCACGGTGAAGTCTATAAATTATGAAATATAGTGTTTATTACAACAATAATGTGGAATCGAACAAGGTCGCAGAATTTGATTCTTTAGAAGAAGCAAAGGCGTACTGCGCCAAAAACACAGAAGGTTGCGACGAAGTTTGTGCCGAAGACAATTGTTTTGAACATAATAACAATTTTTGGTATGAAGTATATGAAGGAGAGGACTGTGCTATTTATGATGAAGACGGCGAAGTTGCAGACCTCAAACAAACTGTTTACGAAACTGAACGCTTTTATTACGATTTTTAATGGTCAAAAAATATATAATTGAAAATAAAATCATCATGAAAGAAATAATAAGAGGTATCACAACTCGTTATATATTCCGTAACACGGATAAAAAATCCGTTCAGTTAGATGTGACAGTTTATGATGTTGAAACAGCGTCAAACGTCAAGGTTCATGATATAGTTCTACATGTAGATGGTATCGAAATGAACTACAATTATAACAGCACTAATGGTCCGAGCTGCATCTACGGTAAGTGTAACACTTCAATCCATGAAATGCTTTTTAGCAACAAAGGAGAAGGCCGAATCAAGATAACAACGAAGATTGGCGAAGAATATATAATAGCGATACCAGAGGACATTTCAGCGGACATTTATAATTCACTAAAGAATGACGACAAATAAGCAATCAGGCTGGGGCGGCCGCCGCGAAAATAGCGGCCGCCCCAGAACAAACAAGGTTACATTGCGGGCAAACGTAACGCCTGCATTCCTTGCCAAGCTAAAGGAGAAGGCCGAAGAAGGAAATATGAAGGTCGGTGAATATATCGAAGAACATCTTAGGTTATAATTGCCAAGCAAATTAAATTCATCCTTAAAGTGCTGATTCTGAATGCCGACCAAACCAATATGGTGCGTTTCAGCAAATTACCAGCATATTAAATCTGTCCTTATACTTCGTGATTATACCCGAATTATAGCGAATTATAGCGAATTATAACCGAAAAACAAGGCTCGTCACGTTATAATGTGGCGAGCCTTGTTTTATCTCATTCTGTTAGCCTGTCTCATCTGGTATTCTACGCTCATACCGTCAATCGTCTCTCCGTCTTCCAGATTCGCCATGACGACCGCGACAAACGCCTTATAAGGACTTCCGTGCAGCCTTGCGATTCTCGCCCTGGTTCCAGAGCCAACATATAGGTAGTTAGTGTAGTCTCGCGTTCCAAGCAAGGCTACCGAGGCGTGTGCATTGTTGAGATTCCCACGTAACATAATGTCGGTGGTGGTTCCAAGCGCATGTGCGTTGTTCAACTTCATTGGCCTTGTGACAATTACACCTCCCTGCGCCTCTCCGTCCTCACAGACATTCACAAGCTGCGCTTCTATACCTTCTTGCGTGATTGCGAGTCCATCAGGATAACTATTGACAGAATACTTATACTCGCTCCTGATTGTAGACCACATCTTGCTTGTTAGTGATAACACATACGCATACATCCTATCTTGATTGAATACGATAACTCGCTGCCGCGTGTAGTCATATACCATGCCTGCATTGTCAAGGTATGACAGGAAGCCAGAATCTGGAATCTCAGTAGTAGGTTCCACCCCTTCTGCTCGTGACATTTTTTTGACAACATCATGACTAAGGAGTGAAGCAGGATTATCGTGCAGCACCTCCGTTATACAGGTAGATTGTGAACCACTTATCATCATAATGCCTCTCTTTGTCGGGAAAAGTACACTTCTATCAAGCGATATGATTGCGTTGGGGTTGCTGCACACGTCTCTCGTGACTGGTGTCGCCGTCTGATAGCTGCCATCATTGCCGACGGATAATGCCCATACGCCGTTTGATGTGAATGCGTATAGAGGGAATTGACCGAACTGCCCTTGCGACATGGCGGCGACAGCGGATGCAATGCCGACCACTTCTCCAATGCCGACATCGTTCACGCCTATAGATGGAAAGTAGAATGGATTATTCACGGCAGATGTATAGATAGACGAGCTGACTTCAACCTTCTTATTCTCGTCTCCTTTGTCTTGCGGAAGGTCTGATGGAAGATTAAGGTAGTCGGTATATAATGAAGCATAAGATAGATTCAGGAAATCGTGCATCTTCATCTCCATGCTCATGGAGGGTTTTAATACTCCGCTTGTCGTCATCCACCATATTACATCCTTCGCCGACGTGTAAGGGCAGAAGAATAGAGTTGGAACACGATTGTAAGTACTGACATATATAGGGCATTTCCCTTCCGTGTACAATTTTATCTCTCTTCCTTCCTCAACGGTGACGGTGAATGCGCTTGACATTGTGGCGTATGAGATTGGTAACTCACCGAATGTAATGCCGCCGCCAGTCTCTGCATAGGTTACAGGTACATAACCATCGAAGCGGCAGAAAGATTGCCTTATAGGATAACCATCATACAGATGCCTCGTCACGCCAGCAAGATTCAATCGGGAGTTGTAGACATAAGACCTTTTAGCAGAAATCTTCTCGTGTGATTGATAGTCGTCTGTCATTACCTCGCGGTTGACAAGAGATTGTAAATAATCATCCTTCACCTTAATTGTGACCGCTTCCCCCTTCCTGCTTTGTTCGCTTGCGTTGATTAACTCATTCAGCGGAATACTCTTTAACAAGTAGAATGAAGAGCAATCAGTTAGCTTTTTTCGCATATCTTCGTCTGTCACGGCAGGAAGTTCGATGGTGTCAACCTCATTATACTTGCCAGTATCCTTAGAAATGAATGCAGGCCAGCAGTAAGCGTTAAACAGGTCTACCATTCTGAAGGCGCTGTAGTGCTTCGCGTAGTCTCCGCTGATATGTGAAACACTTGATGGCAATCCCCACATGAGAGCGTTAGTACTCAGTTTGCCGACATAGTCACCTTTGACATAATCACTATATTCAATCTTCGTGAATTGAATTGTGTCTACAATGCCGCCTGCGTCATAGGTATAAAGAGGAGCGCTTACGAATATATCCACGCTCTTAACGATGTCCCCCCATTCCTCCTTGAATGCCTTGGTGATATTGTCCTCCATGAAAAAAGTGAGTGCAGCACGAACCGCGAATACGTCAACTCTGCAATCTGTCAACTTACTGCCGTTGTAGCTTGATTGCCGCAAAAACGGCATAATAGCATGGTATGTGGAAGGCATCATCAATATAGGTGCGGAATGATGAACTAATGTTCCATCATACAGACGAAGAGCATACCTCACGAAGAAGGGAAAACAGAATTTCCCCTTGCCTGTTACATGCTCGTTGATGAGCTTAGATACTGGTGCCAGCATTGTCGTAGTGTACGCTGTCAGATGCTCGCGCTTGTAGATGTGATTCCTGTCGCTCGGCAACACCTCGTAATCGAAGTGAACAAACATACCATCAGCCTCGGAACATTCCTTACTATATAGGATAGGCTCACCGTGTAATCCGAACCGCATACCTATCTCGGGAAGAGCATCGCCAAGAGGCTTGTACGCTGTATTCTTCCACAAGTAATAGTTAATGCTGCCCTCCGTGAATATCAATAGTGTATTGCCAACGGCATCTACATGAGAGACCTCCGCTTTCATCTTCGCGAACTCCACCATGTTTAGACTTTCATCTGCCGCATCACAATAGTAGTAATTATAAAACCCTTCAAGGACCTGCCCGTCTTCGTCTGTTGCTTGTGATTGAAAAATGTAATGCTTATATCCTGAGCCAGAATGCACATAGAGGAAACGAAAGCCGATAGGAACCTGCATCACTACTTTTGGCTTGTGCATTGGGCGAACCTCACCATATTCATGCACGAGGTTGTGAAGCAACGCCGTTTGGCCGTCTTGACAAGCGTAGTCAGACGGCACGGTTGTCATTCCTGTTATAGCAATATCCATCATACCTTCTTATCAATCTTGTATAACTTCCTACCCTTAATCTTAACCACAGACACGTCCATTTGTGCATGCTCTCCAGCTATCTTGTAATCATAGAAGATACGATTCACGGTGGGTACAAGGCACTCAAATCCTATGCTGTCGTAAAAGTCATTTCGGCATAAGACTGAGCGGTATGTTCCGTCCTCGCCTTCATCTGCCGAGAAATGAATATAATAACCCCCTTTCTCGTCTTGCACCACACGTGCTGCCACCTTACCGATTGGCCCGAGGTCTTTGCGTATATATGCGATAAACCCGTCAGACAACGAGATTGAGTTGTCTGACGAGTCAGCAATGATGTATAACCTACCGTAACGTAGTTTGCGAAAAATGTCCTTTAACTTCATTATTTATGCTGATAGTCTTTGTAGTCCTGGTTCCTGCTGCGGAAGCTGATTGTCTCCACGTAATCAAAAGAGCGATTTTTTTCAAGCGCTTGCTTGTGGCGATACGCTTCTTCCTTGTTACGGAAGATATAGTTACTTATGCCATAATCGAATGAGCCTGCCGACACAACGATATTGGCATAGTACTTCCTGCCAAATAGATGGCGGGTGAGCATGGTTAATAGCGATTCCTTTTCCATTCTGCTAAAGTAGTGTATTATTGGAATGCGTTGTGCTTATCTTTACCATTGATACTTTTAGAATCCAGTTTCAATAAACATTTCGATATTCTCCAGTCGCTTCATCTCCTTCTTAACCTCGTCAATATTCTTTTTCAAAAATTGCTTGATTAATCGTGAAGTGGTCTTTAGAATCTCCTCCTTGTGGCAGTCAATCGCCTTGACCATAAACTCTTCCACCAGCGAATCATCTTTAAACCTCAACCATTCTTCCTTGATTGGTTCTCCCTGCTCATTATCCCTGTTCAAAACAAGATAAGATTTCAGTTGAATGGTGAAAGGGTGCATACAATTCGCATTGACTTCTGTATTGTTGAATCCGTAGTAATTGGACTTATATGCGATAGAACGATATATTTTGCTGTTCTTGTCAACAGCTTCATCTAACTTTCTCGCGGCCCTGTAGAGATTCTTATAGTCTGTAATATCCATGATTATTTATGGTTTGATTTTTACTCTTACCTTAAACATATCTCTTACCTCCCACATATCAAGCAGCGCTTGCAGTTTATGCACGGAATCGATTTCGTACATGAACATCGCATCGCGCATTCTTTTTGAACTATCTGGAAACAATATTGGGCAGAACGCTTCATAAAATAGCGCAGAAGGTCTAAGTCCGATACTAATAGGCTCAAAATCTGCAAAGAGCACATTTACTCCATTCAATGACTTCTGCCATCCGTATGCTTTCAGTAGCCCTTCTGATAGCGGAAACGGCGACATATCTTCGTATGAAGAAATAGCCATTTGTCTGCCTCCATCTTCATACACCTCTCTATGATGAATCGTACCGCTGATATTGTCAATACCTTCAACGATAGAGTATTTATAGCCTTCGTACTTGTTTTCTTTGGTGATAATATCACCAATTCTTAATTCTCTAATGTTTATCATTTTATTCCTCCTCATCTTTGACTTCTACACCGACAAGATGTTCATTACCATCAAACGGTATGCAAAATTCGTAATATCCTCCAAGCGTTCTATAGCGATAGATGCCGAATTGCTCGTAATGCGAAAACATATCTATCTTCCAGCTTTGTTTTCTGTTGCGAACAAGAACTTTATCGTAAGTATTAAAGTGTGGAGCTTTCTTATCCACCATCGTTATTCTTCCGCAGTCGACAACAAAGGTGTACGATTGCTCCATCAATTCAAAGAAAAATTCACGCTGTTCATCTTCGGCTTTCTGATAATCTTTCGTTTTAACAGTCAAATGTTTTATCTTAAACTCTTTTCCGCCAAACGAACTTGGCTTGTCGAAGTAGTCAATTATGCTCATTTCTGTAAAATCGCCTTTTGCCCAGCAATCAAAGACATACATACTGCCGTTTTTTGAGTTGATAACGACATCACCATGTTTGAAAAACTTATTCCAGTCACGCATTTCTGATGAAGGAAACAAAACACATTCACCTCTCTGCGTATCCTTCACTCTTCCGTTTACGTCAAGCAAGAGATTCCCTTTCATAATTGCGTTACAGCATCCAAGTATAATTCCGCCATCTCTTGTGAATCCTTTTAAGTACGCATTGCCATACATAGTTGTGTATAGTATTATTTCATTGGGTTGGTAGTCGCGAAGAATCTCAGCGACATTAACATTTTCTTTTTCTGTTTCCTTCAATTCAGGCAGTGTGCAGCGCTGCTCTGTGTCTTTATTAGTTGCCATAGTTGTTTATTTTATTATTGATATACTTTTTTGTTTGAACTTCACAGGCTCATTTTCGTGTCGGCAGAAAATGAGGTTTCATGCTGCAATGGGCTAAATGCGGCAACGGCCCTTGTTATTAAGTTGTCGAACTTGTCTTTGCTGTAAAAGTAACCAGCACATGAACTGGCGACCCAAGTGTTCCAATGGTCGGACTCGGAACTACTCCAGGCACAATAGGATTTACGTAAAAAGTTTGCACCAAGCATTTTTAGTACCTTGTTCAATTCATCACGATAAGCAACGATTGTACCCAGCTCATACAGGCTTGGAAGATACCACTGAATACTGCCTTTTTTGTACTGCCAGCAACGCATAGCAGCAGTCATCTCTTCCCCATCTTCCTCGTTCTGCTTAACGATATTGCGAGTGAGTTCCAGACCGCTCAATGTCTGCAAAGCTTCTGCTTCGCTACACGTCTTATTAAATACTTTGCAGTTTTCCTCGCTGCACCAGATTTCGTTCCACTGGTCAAGAGAAATAATCACACCTATCACCTCCGTTTGAAGGATGACGCCGATTAAATCGTCTCTGTCAATACGGCCATTCTGATAGTCTTCAACTGAGGCGATGCCTTGATTTGTCTTTAGTGATATTAAATATTTCATAATTTCTCAAATTCCTTTCTATAATCCTCTAAATTCTTTCTTATGCACTTCTCCACTAAATCTTCTATCTCGCTACGTTGTGCCTCAGACAGAAACGGATAAACACTAAAGCCATCCGTTGTTCGCACACCTTTAAGACGAATTTCATACGTATATCCTTCTTCTATCTTCTCTATTACCGCTGAGATAAATTTCATTTCATCGGCAATCCTGTTAATCATTTTAAGTCTTTCTTCTGTCATGATTTTAGTCAATTGTTTAGGGGAGGTATATGCACCGCTCCTTGGTGTTGCAGTGAATACCTCTCCTACGTAGTTTGTAGAGCATGTTAGCCCTGCGTTTGGGATGGCGCATCTTTCAAGAGTTTAATGCGAGTTTCAAGATGGTGAAGATATGTACCCATGCTTGTATGCTGTAGACCAAGTATCCAAGCATGGCGTGAACCGCATTCTTTTACAGCATCAACGTTTTCAAGATAGTTGGAGAGTTTGTCGTAACGCTCCTTCAATTCGTCGTGCTCTATCTGCAAACGGTCGAGGAAACTGTCTGCACACTTGTAGGCTTGCTCAAAGACAGACTTAGGCGACCAAGAGTCGTAGGTGCTGCCGTCTGGGTTGTTGTACTGTACGTGATAACCTTCACGCCATTCGTGGTTGTCCTCGTTCTTGCGAGCGTAACCTTTCTCTACTGCGGCCAATTCGTTCATAGGTTCGGCCTTAACCTGCTTTGTTCCGATGTAAGTTTTCATTGTCTTATTAATTAAACCGTAATTTCATTGTCTTGTTGTTTAAGTTCTCTAATGAGCGCATCAGCAAGCAATACTGAATGGTGTGCTACATACTCAATGCTTGGATTTGGGTCTATGCCATCAACAATCGGGGATGCTAAAACTCCAATCATTGCGCTTTGGGCAATATCGTATCTTCGTTGCTCCCAATCAATTTGTTTTTCTTGGTGTTGCTCACAAGAGACTTCAAAGTCTTTGATATAAGCCCATCGTTCAATTTCCCATCCAAATGATGGGTCTTCCAAACGACTTGTCACCCATTCTTTACCTGTAGCTAACTTATAAGAATTCCTGCCTTTCCATTTAATGATATATCTATCCTTACAATTTGGGATTTCCTTGTTTGTATGCCATTTTTCCATATTATTATCATTTAGTTTTAGTCGGTTTTATTGCATCTATCTATTGTCTGCCTCCAATATGCAATCCATTTCCTCATTGTTGCTATATCGGAATCTCTAATATTGTAAACGGTTGAGGTATATAAATTGCCAAAAGCACTACATTGCTCGATATGGCTATTTACAACCACTGCTGAAACAATGTTCAGCATTGTTCGTATTCCTTCTATTGTATATTCCATAGTCGTCTTACTATTTATGTTTCAAAGATTCAAATCGCCATTTACATTAAATATCCTCGCCTCCATTTTGTGTGATTTTATATCCTCTCCCTTCCAGCTCTTTAATCATAGCCTTATCGTCAAGATATTCAACAATCTCTTCGTCAAGATATTCAACAATCTCTTCCGCGCCAAGATTTTCGATAAACTTTTGCTGCTGTGATACGCCAAGATAATTGTAACATTCATACGCGAATTGCAACCTTGCTGATTCAGACAAACAATCCATTATGTCATCTACACCCATTCTGACAACTATTCTTGATTCACTCATAATATTACCATTTATCTTCTAATAATTTAACTAACCCCTTACCATCGCGAAATCTATCAGTCACAGCATCAACGCACCTGCACACATATTCATCCTTGTTGAGATTAACGTCCTTGCTTCCGCGAATGAATATCCTCTTCTTAATCAATTCTTCAAGCGAACAAAGGAGAGGTATAAGCGTCTCAGTATTGTAGGCATAAATACCTTTGATATATGAGTAATCTCTGTATTTCTCCATGTCTCCTTTGCGGCAGGCCTCTGCCAATTCTGCAACAATTCTCGCACATTCTAACTGGGCATACAAGGCAGGGTCTGTCAAGCATGGCTTACAAGCCTGCATCATGCAGTAGCGCAGCGCATCATATTTCTCTTTCATGTGGTCGCTGAAGGTATCAACGAAGTGGTCATAGCCTTCCAAATACCTTTCTTGCTGAATCACATTATACATCCAAGCATTCAGCCTCGCCACCTCGTCAACAATTCTTCTGCACGTCCGCTTGACTTCATGTCGATATATGTCCTTCCGCTTGGCAAGCGTGTCTACGACATCACGTGCAAGCTTCATCGCATATTCAACGCGCATGAAATGAAGGTAACATAATGCAGTGCAAATGCCGTATTCACGCCGCCTCTTGTCGTTCATCTTCTTCCACATCATCGCTTCATGCTCCTGCTGAGCTTCCGCGTAGGTGACGAGTAGATTTATATTCTTGTGAGGCACTGGCATTAATGGCTCGTGGCGCATGATACCCGTGTTTGGCTTCCATCTTACATCTGGCTTCCAATCATTCATGGCAAATCCTCCGCATAAATCCATCTAACAATGTCCGCCTTGATGTCTATATCAGTAAACAAGCATACGTCTCGTCCTAAGACATCACGATAAACGGCCGCATAGGTTGGTGCAATCTTCTGTCCACTCGGCAGCACGCGCTTGGCGTAGATAATTATCTCACTATTGAATGCAGGTTGTTCGTCTGCTCCATGCCAAAGGTTCTTGGAATATTCTTCCAGCGCTCGCCTCGCTCCAAAAGCAAACACTTCTTGTTCTATCTTACTCTTATAGCGCTGCTTCGCCTCTTTGTTTATGGCACGCATTGTTTTTATTGTAAGCTTCATAAACTATACCTCCTTATTATTTTGTCAATTCCATATCTTTCTTTCTCGTCTTCGCGGATAACTCCAGCCCTGTACGCATACATTGCGCTTCTCGGGAACCTTGGATAACCGCTCGGCGAGAACCACATCTTCTTGAAATAGATGTGCGTTATTTCTTCTTTTGTCATTATTCTATTTTCGTGTTACATTTTGTCGCATTTTATCTTTTATCTCCGCTGCCGTGTATCACGCCGCGCTTTCGCCTGTCCTCCAATTTTGCAATATTGGATTGACCGACTTCGCTAAGTGTAAATCCGAGGTCTTCCGCAAGAGCCGCGACATACCAAAGTACATCGCCAAGTTCATACTTAACACTCTCTTTAAACGCCTCGTCATCGAAGTTTCCATTGTTGTCGCGGATAGCCTTTTTCACTTTGTCGGCCACCTCTCCAGCCTCTCCAGCAACACCAAGAGCCGCAAACACAACGCTCGGCTCTCCGCACCTATACCCTGATGCCAGATGTTGGTATTCGTCCATTTTCATTTGTTTTCACTTTTTAAGACCTTCCAACTCAACACCAACACGATAGTTCGGGATTATGACACGCCCAAAAGCAGACATCAGCGCAATCTCCATATCACAAATTTTGCTCGCAATGCTTCCCCTGCCTGACGGTGATATTCTGACAATAGCGCCACACTCAAGCATGCGAGAAGCATTGTCGTCAAAATGTCGGATAATGTTATCTTCGTTTTCGCCGATAAATGGTGAATAATCAAATACAGGAACAATCGGCGTGTGTCCGTGATTGATGATAGTCTGCGACATGCGTTTGTATTCGTAGTCGTATTCAGCCTTGCTAACGTAGCGATATGGCTGTGAGATATAAACCTTCATTTAGCGTATTCTTTTTGGTATTTTATCCAACATTCTCTTGCCTGCTCTGCCAGTTTGGGCAGGCTTTCTTTTGCACTTCCTTCGCGAACAAGGGGGATGCCCCTGTGACAGAGCCACAAGGCACCATCATATTCCTTCACCTGCACTTCCCTGTAAGCCTGCTTGTGAAGCTCGCGCTCGCGCTTGGCCTCAGCGTTGCCAAGAAGGAATTTCTTCGCCTGCTGACACCACATTCCAAAGTTATTCTTCTTCATTTCGTTTTAGTTTTTATCTTTATTGCTATTTTTGTCTTCTGACGGACTTTTTTTCGCCAAGGTAGACAATCTATCATCTTTACTATTATCTTCGCTCAGAGAGCCGCTTAGACGTGTTATAGCGTCCATCTTGATAATTCTCACATCGCCGCGTTTAACGTAGTCATGAACGCGCCAAACCTCACTTTTGGGCAATACACCCTCCGCGATACCGTTCACCCCCATGCCAGAGACGCACAATTCCTTGCGCAGCTCTTCGCTGTCTCTGAGGATTCTCAACGAAAACGAGAAATCGCTTGCAGCGTCGTATGCCTGCCTTTTGATGGCGAATGCTGGTATCGTCATCTTCCTCGCGCCATTCTCGCGTTCAATCTTTGCAATAACCTGGTCGCGTTGTGGGAGAAATTCTTTGTGGAAGGCAACGCCGATACGTCTTGCGCTGAAGGTCGTGTAGCTGTCGTCGTACATGCCAGCGGCATAGCGAGAGAAGAACAGCATCAACTCTGTTAGCTTATACGCCGCCGCAACGTTTGCGAAGTTCTCGCTGAACACGGTGATAGCGTTTGCCATCGTCCCATCCCTGCTGCCAGAGGCAACATACATGGCTGTGACTTGCGCTTGTACCCAAGTAGCGGCGGCACCGCGTGTGGCGTATAGGTCATCAAGAGCGCCAAGCGCAGGACAGACGCGGGTGTACGCGCCGTCACCAATGCGCGACAGGTGAGGCCAGTAGCTCGGTGAATAGTTCGCGTACAACTCAGATAGGCAGATGTTCTTCTTCATCCATTGGACGGAGACGCCGTAGTGCATCCTCTCGCAAACGCTCAATGACCGCAGCGTTTGCCTCTCGTTTCTCGTCTGTAGCTGATTTCCTGACATAGTTCTTTTTTCGTTTGTTCCACGTCGCAAGCCTCATCGCAAGACTCCACGTAGGCTGCATCTCGTAGCGCATCTGTGTCCTGCCTTTGTTAGGCTCGCTCCAGTAATCAAAAAAGTCACGCACCATTTCCTTGCCGTACTCCTGCACGTAAGGAATGAGCGAATCGTAAAACTCTCTCCTATGCACCTCCAAAAGTTTTCTCTTCTGCTCTATACTCTTCTCCACTTTTTGCTTGGTTGAGGAACCGTCAGGTTCCGAAACAAAAACCGCCGATTCTTCTTTTCTACCCGAGAAAAATATTGTAGATATTTTTTGAGGGTCTATTTCTTCTTTAAGCGAAGGTTGGGGCGAAGCTTTTTCTTTATCTTTTTCTTTTATAGGGGGTGTGGGGGAAAGGTTTTCTTTTTCGTTTTCTTTTTGGATAAATGGCGGATTTTTTGGTGGATTTGGCTGGGAGGTGAGTTGTTTGTCTATGGTTTGTCGTTCGTTTGTCGTTTGTTTGTCGTTTGTTTGTCTTTCGCCTTTTTCCATTAATATATAACTATCAAAATTACAGATAGTTATAATAGAAAATTTGTTTGTCGTTCGTTTGTCTATGGTTTGTCGTTCGTTTGTCGTTTGCTTGTCTTTAATTAATTTAGATATTGCCGTGCGATATTCTCTTGCTGTCAAACCTGTAGCCTCACAAACTTCATCCATCGTAACAATCACCTGCCCACATTCCAACCTAACACCACGGTCAAATCTCGGCTTTTGTGCAGCATGGGTAAGGAAATAGAGGAAAACGCGAAAAACGTTCAGACTCTCGTAACGCCCAATGTCAAACACATCCTTATTAATCGTTATCCACTCATTGCCCATTTTCTTTCGATTCTTGGTAATATCTCATCACGATTTTCCTCACACCCTCACGTGTGAGGCTCATGCGCTCAGCGATAAGATTATGCTTGCTGTAATCCGATGCCTCTGGGTATTCCTCCGTCAGTTCTTCATACATCATGATAACATTCTTGCGGCGTTTTTCTGTCGCCTTGCGATATTTACTTTTTGGTAGTTTCATTGTATCTTTAGTAGTTTTTCGGTTTCTTGCTTGTAGTACTTGTATAGTTCGTCAATCTCGAATTTTCCAAGTTTGCAGGTCTGCTGCGATTTGACCTTTAGTAAGTCAAATCGCTGCTGACCTATCTTCTTAATAAGGTTCTCTCTGTAGCCTTCAAGATGCTCGGCATTGAATCTATTACAATAATTACATTCGCTATTGCAATTGTCTTCGTCATACCGTGTACTCATGTGCCTGCGGCTAAAATAATGTCCGCAATCTGCCATGCGGAATGGCTTTACTTGTCCACACGAGATACACTTGAATGCCTTGAACCCAAAGGCTCGGCTGTCGCGCAATCGAATATACAGGGAAAATATCTTGTCAAGGCGCTCTATCGCCGTCCTTGATGCCGTTTTCTTCCCTGCTGCTTTCTTCTTGATATAATAGGGCATCACACGTATTCTTTATGCCGTTCCACTTCCATTTCTGCCAATTCAAGCAACCGATGTTCATCGCTCGAAGGAATGTAGATGCCTGCATTCATCGCGCAGAAATCGCGAAACCGCTCAATGGCAAGGCTCATTTCTTCGGTGGTGAGGTCGGCAGTGCTCCTTACGCGCTCGGTATATCCAAGGATTCGGTCATTAACAAGTTCGTAAAACAAATCTCTGTTGCAGACTTCCTTGAAGAACTTCTCCTTGACATACTCCATACTCTCGCCGTATTGCGAAGCGAAATAAGAAAGGATAACGTGAAGGTAACGATTCTGCGGCAGTGAGCGCTGCCGTTTCTTAGAGGTAAACTCTACGATACCTTCACGCTTCTCAACGGCCTGCCTCACGTGCTCCATAAGGCGCTCTCTGTCCGACTGGTTACTCAAATCGTATTTCATTGTCAGAAGGGCAAATCGTCTTCGTTTCTTCCGCCGTACAGGTTATTGCCGCCGACAAACTCTTGTGACAATACTGTTTGCTGTGGTTGTGCGCCCTGCTGCGACGGTGGTGCAAATGTCGGCTGCTGCTGTGCAGGCTGCTGGCCCTCCTGCTTGCCGCCAAGTAGTTCAATATCTCTGACGTTGAGGTCAAGGCCTGCAATAGCCTTGCCCTGGTTATCAACCCACGCATGGCAGGAGATTCGCCCTGTCACGCATACCTTTGTCCCCTTGGTGAGGTATGGTGCAATGCCCGACGTATTACCATTCATGATGCAGTCAACGAATTGCACGTCTTCGCGTTTCGTGCCATCCTTGGCCTTCCATTTGCGATTCACGGCAACGGTAAATGTCGTGAACGGGTTGCCGCCGTTCACCTGCTTTGTTTCGGCCGCCTTGGTGAGATTGCCGATAAAAATAGATTGATTCATTTTTCTTTCTTTTTAAGTAACTTGTTAATATCTTGACGGAGTAGAGGATATTCCGTCCAACTTGTGATACCTTCAACTTGTAGACCTCGCGCCATCTGCTCAAAGTGTGAGCAGATACCTTTAGTAGTCTGCATGCCTCGTCGGTACTCATCCATCCGTCAGGTTCTTCGCGTTCCTGCATGATGGTTTCGATTCTGCTGATAACGTCAACCATGTGTTTCCATTCCTGCTGCGGAACAAGAACGAAAGCCGCGCCGTTCTGTAATATCTCGTTCATTTGATTTTTACGATTACGGATGAAGGCGTTTTGCTCTTCACCATGTATTTTTCATACATATCTGGATGGTCGGCCTTGAATGCCTTGCTGTCAAAGCTTACTCGTTCTCCTTCGCATTTTCGCGTAATACTGATTTTCTGGCCGTCATATTTTTTGATGTTGTTCGCGACCATGATTGCTAAGATGCCGTCTTTGAGTTTATCATATTGCGCCTTGCAAAACTCCATCGCCTCTTTATATTCGATGATGGCAGCCTCTGCGCGGTTGATGTCTGGCATCATTTCTTCGTCAACGGTGGTAACTGGCAACGCTTCTTCAGTATAAAGCAACTTCTTGACATCTTCAATAGATTTTCGCTCCACTTCCACAACCTTGTATTTATCTTCCCTGAACCAAAGAGCATAGAGTTTTTTGACTTCTACATCTGGATTGATAAGGTTAAAGAAATAGGCATAAATAGACAATTGCCAACTTACGTATTCCTCATTAAGATGGTAAGTAGTCTTCACGTCACCGAGAATAACGCCATCATCTTCTATGTAAACCTTGTCTATCGCGGAAGCATATTGCTCGCCATCCGTGATGAGGTATTCGCTTTGCAGATGATTGGCAAGGAAAGGTAATTCCGTCTGTGCCTTCATGTAGTTTTCAAGTTCCATGCAATCATCCGTTTCAATTCCGACTTTGTCGTACAGTTCAAGTACATGATGAATCCTCGTGCCTCTTGTCGCGGCACGTTGCAATACCTCTTCGGGAACATCTTTATACTCATCGGGGAAGGCTCGCTCTTTGAGCCTCCCCGTGATTCCTTGCAATACTTCTCCATCTTTGGTGCAATAGGTGTGGCTTTCTGCATCAAACAGGATTCCGCTGTCATTCAATTTTATCTTCTTCATCGTCTTCATCATCGTCTTCATATTTGTTGGCTATATATTGTGTATATTCTAACATAACTGTAAACGCAAGCGCAAAGGCCAGCAAAAAGAGAGAACAACAAATAACTTTTATCATTTCGGGTATTTTTTAGATGCTTCTTGCACGGCCTCGCTAAATCGCGGATTGGATTGCAAGTCTTTATTCTCGTTCCATATTGTTGTAAGCGTCTTTCTGCTTCTCGCATGGCTAATATCTTGCAGGAGCAACATCAAACGCTCCTCATCGCCCTGCGGTGCTTGCTGTTTCACTTGCTTCGGCGCTTGCTTTGACTTAGCCTGGCTCACCGTTGCAGTTATACTCTGTTGTGCAGCTTGTACCTGCTGCGCGTATTCAGTCGTATCTGCATCCTTGGTGTCGTCAATAGCAAAGAGATTTCCAAGCGCATATTTCTTTGCATAGCTCATTGCAGCACCTGTTATCTGCGAACCATCCATGCCTTTTTTTGTTTCTTCCTCGCGTGCCATTCCGCTTGCACTTTCACTTGTTTTTCCGTCAGAAATGGTAACTGTGCATTCTACATAGATGCGATTTAGATGTTCGCTGATTTTCGATTCTGTCACAAGCGTCAAACCCATCTCGCGAAGGAAAGGTTTTGTCGCGGCCAATATGCTTTCTGCGCTTCTATAACGATAGTTGCCAAACTTGTTATACAAGTCCTTCGGCGCTTCTAACTTCGTCTGAATAAGATTCAGTTTTTCGTGTAATGTCATCTTATTTTCCATCGTTCTTGATTGAATTTACATAGTTTACAATCCGTTCATATTCTCTTCCTTTTTCCTTGCTGTCATTATACGCTGCCTCTATCAGTTTTTTACCAGTTCCATAAAAACAACCGACCTTGTATTTATCGTTGCTTCTCGTCCATGTGAAATAACGTCCGCTTGACCACCAGTTTTTGAATACAATGAAGTCTTCTTCCTTGGCGATTACAGCGTTGCCGCAAATATAAGCCGTACCATCAATGACAACTTTGCCAGTTACACTCGCATTACCTTCAATAACGGTCTGTCCATAGATAAATCCGCCTTCAACAATGGCATGGCCTTCAATAAGAGTATTATCTCTAACATAGGCTTTGCCAGTAACGCGTGCAGAACGTAATACTCTCGCACGTCCACTTATATAGGCCCTGCCGTCAACAATTGCATCCATGCCAACTATTGCATTACCACAGACATTCGCTCTTTCGCCAACCAAAGCATCGCTAAAAACTCGTGCATAATCAAAAATGGCCGCGTAATCCGTTATCCTTGCGTTTACATTCACAGAAGCTTCACCAAAAACGTGTCCGCACTTTTCAACAATCGCATTTCCAGCTACTTTCGCATTATCAAAAACGCATGCCTTGTCACAGACTATCGCATTATCGCTAACCCAGCAATCACCTTCATGAGAGAGATTATCTTCTTTCTCTATCCAGCCGCCTTTTTCGCCTGCTATGACATTAGAAAAATCGCGAAGTGCAACAATACGATGCAATGTCTTGCCTTTAAATCTTCTTATTTTATTAGTGAACTTGTATTTCTTTTCCATAGTGTTTGAATTTAAAAAGCCGTCCGTACCTGCATGTACGAACGGCCACCTTAGTATGAATTGTGAAATTAGAGTAAGCGGAAGAACTAATTATCCCAATCCGTTGCGACCGCTCGGCCCTGCTGACTATTGTCGCCAACCGTCAACAAGTAAAATATTGATAGAAACATCTTTCTTATATATAGCAAAAACGTAGTTGTCAAAGACTTCCATTAATGAGCGAATCTATTTCTGGTATTTCGTGTTTATCGCTCCAATGAGAAATCAAAACCATTGTGACGTAGATAAGCAAGCATGCAGATGCTTTTGTCAGTACCAAAAAGGCAATAAACCTCAGAGTGCTCCAGCTATCGTCTGGCATAGCGATAAACAATATTGCCGCCATAAAGCTAACGGCAAAGAGAACGTAATATCTGTAATTTGTAAATGCTTTCATGTTTTTTGTTTTTTATTCTGCGTCACTTTTTCCATTACTGCTTGAACCTGCCACCCATCGCCTTACTGGTCTGAGAACCATTATAGCGGATTGGATGTCCATGCCTGAACCATTTTCAAATACTAAGACTATTTCGCCATACATGCCATTTTCTCGCTTTACATGAATATCTCTGCACCACTTATTCGATGCGTTGATTCCATCAAGTCGTTTGTTAAGGTCATCAATTAGAACCTCTGGCGTATATTCTTCACCGAACTCTACAAGGCAATCCTTGTAGCTTTTAAGATGTTCGGCAAGCTCCCTTTCTTTTATGTACCGTCTACTACAAGAGACCGAAACAACGTAATAGTATTCCTTCTTCATAATATGTTTTTATTGGTTGGTGCAGGTGAGAGGAATCGAACCTCTTATCTCACATATTCTATTTAATCATACAACCATGGAACTTTCAAAACATGAGACCCAGTCTCAATCACCTGCGTGCGCTCGCTGCGTAACAGAAATCTTCTCATTCTCCTTTTCAAGAATGCACTCTTTTTAAAGATACAACACCTTGCACCCGTGAAACGCGAACCGCAGCGAGCTTATATCAATAGAGAAAATCGTACATCAGCGATTGTTCATGTTCCTCGTACAATTTCGCTTCTCTGTCAAGTTTTTCGTACGCCTCCCGTTTGAGTGTGGCGTATAGCTCTGAATATTCGTTGAGGATTATGATTTTCAATTTCACGTCCTCCACATCTTCTTCTATGTTGTAGACGGAACAATCGCTACATTGCCAATCTTCATCAACGATTAATTCAACTTCGTAATTCTTCTTGCCAATCTCCATGTAGAAGTTGGCAGTGAGATAACCGCGTGTGCGGCAGATACATTGCTCTTCTGCATCCTGCATCAGCAATTCTCTTATCTCAGCAATTCTCTTAATCTTATTCATACGACAAGGTTTTAATTAGCTCAGATAGGTGGACTTGAACCACCTGTGCCGCCAAGTCCAAACGCAAACGAAAGGTGAATGCGCCAGCATCGGCATATCTGAGGAGTTAATTATGTATAGGAATAAAAGCCCTTGTCAGTCGGTTTTATTTGCTTGCAATTTGCTCCCGACATCTATTACGGGAGCAAATTGCAACTTCAACTCTTTCAAACGTTTACCCTTACATAGAATTTAAATGTAGTTACATAACAGTTACATGGTAGTTACATAACAGTTACATGGTAGTTACATAACTTCTCGTGGCAGCTCACGCGGTATGGATGATGCCGAACCTCATCCGTTTACAACTTCACGACATAGATAGTTACTATCACGTGATGCCACTTTTTCGGGGATTTGGGCCTTGCTACTTATAAATTCACTTCCGTACCCCTTTGCCAATAAGTCAAAGAACACTTTTCGCTTGTGAGCCACGGCGGAATCGAACCGCCACACACCATCAACAACTCAATTCTCACAACACAATGAATGGTGTGCAACCATTAGGCTCTGTCTCGTTTTTCTCGGCAAGCAAGCCGACGACGATTAGTCAGATTATCGCGAGACGTGAAAAATAAAACACAGAACGCTTTCCAACTTACGTGGATATTTGTATATTTGCGGTAACAAGTTGTATAACTTGTTCCGTAACACGTTGCAAAGATAGATATAATATCTATTATAACCAAATAAATCTTAGATTTTATTTCTAATTTAACACTTTACAACTATGAATCTAAACGAAAGAATCCTTACATTTATCAGCCACTTGGAAATGAATGTTGCTGAATTTGAGCGTAATTGCAATCTTAGCAACGGTTCTGTATCTAAAATGGGAGACAATACCAGACGTTCAACATTAGAGAGAATATCTAAGATTTACCCATCTCTCAACCTCAATTGGCTCCTTACAGGCGAAGGCTCTATGATTTTAGGAGAGGAGGCCAAATCGTCATCCAACCAAGAGGGATTGCGACATGGTCGTTTTGTCCGCGTTACAACTCACTATACGCAAGAAGAGGAAAACGTAAACTATATCAATATCGACAATATTACTTCTTTCCTGCTTAAAGAAGACAGCATCTTGATTAACACCAGTGATGGGAAACGTCACAAGGTAACGGATAACGTCAGCGAGTTATTCGAGGCCCTTCTTTAGATGCTCCTCATACAACTCTTCAACCATCGCCCTAATTCGCTTGGTGACTTCACCGTAAAACTGACATTGGGCAATTACTTCTTCGTGAGATGGGTCTACCTTTGAAACACTACTCAAGTGGTTTTCTATATCGTAATAGGGGATTAAACTCGACAAAATACTTGGCTTAATATCCTGGTCAAATGGTTCAGTGTGAATCAAAATCTTCAATTCCATATACAAATATGTTTGGGTTCTATTCTTAATTATTACAGGGGAATCTGACCGTATTATCTTTTATACGACAAACGGAGGTAATTAATGTGATTGAATCTTCTCTTTAAAGAACTCAACAGTTAAATCCTCTATCCTTTTAGCCAGTTCACCGTACAAACTATACATTATCTGCGTTTCTTCGCGTCTCACGTCTATCTCGCTGATAAAACTTGATGGGTTTAACTCACCATGAAACGTAACGTAAGTACAAATTTGTGGTTCGTCCGTGTTATGCGGATTCTTGTTTACTAATACATTTAATTCCATATTATATCAGTTTTTAAATTGTTAAATCCATCAGAGTAGATTTTTAGGTTCAAGTCTTGCTTGTTAGATATTTAATCGCTATTTTTGCGATAGATATTCCGCAAACGTGTTGTGTAACTTGTTTTGGAATACATTGCAAAGATAAGGTATTACCTGTTATTACCAAAGTAAAAACAGGTATTTACTTTATAATTTAAATCTTATTGTATGGTTTAATAGTATAATGCTATGCAGACATTACGAGAACAAAGAAAAGAACGCCTACAAGTATTCGGGTATTCCATGAATGCTTTCGCGAATAGTGTAGGTATAGAACCAAGTAATCTCAGTAAAATGCTTGATGGGAAGCAAAAGATTACACGGAGAACAATGGAAAAAATAAAGGCTCGTTTCCCTGAATTAAATTTTGATTGGATTCTATGGGAAACAGGTAACATGCTCAACGAGGATGCGCCGCGACTAATGTCACAGCAAAACAACCATCACTCACCAGGAGCGAGAATGGAGAATAATTACTATATGCGTGGAGGGGCGGAAGGCGGCAACATCGCCGCACAGAACTTGGAGGTAAAAAGCGCATCCGAAGACGCACGTCCAATCATTCCATCATATATGTACAATATGCCAGACTATGATATATATGCAAACATAAAGAATGGTGCTGCAAACATGGAGATATTCTCTGTAGAAGGATTCATGAAGCAGATAGATATTATTTACAGAGTGCAGGATAATTCCATGACACCAACCTTCACCAGTGGAGACCTCATAGGCATCAGAAGACTGCCAGAGACAGAACACATCGCTAACGGAGATTACTATGTCATCGACACAAAGCCGCATGGCGCACGTCTCAGAATCCTCATTGAGAATGCTGATTCATACACCCTGCGGACGACAGATGCCAACCGTGACAGATATACCGACTTCAATGTGGCCAAAAGCGAAATCATCAGTATCTTTGCCGTTGTATTTCTATTTAGACATAGCTTCGTCTAATATAAATGAAATAGACCAACAATAATTATATCATGAAGAATATCAATTTAACAAAGAAACATTACATAGTGTTTGCTCTATCATTATGCTTATTAACAATAATAGGTATAACAATAGGAATATGGTTTTACAGTGGACTGCTTCCTAAAAACTTATACTTACAAGAAGTCTACGATGTAAAAATCGTTCATACAAACGCCCGATGTGGAACAATTAGACCTCAGGGAATAACAATAACGCCAAGGATAATTAGTAAGGAAAATTTTTTCCGTGAAAAATATTTCGAGGAGTTTAGAACGTGTGGCGTATGCTTCAATGACAGACAATTTGAAAGGTATGAAGATGCCGTGAATGAAGCAACGAAACAAAAGAAATAATATTTGTATATTCAAAAGCCCTACCTTAATCGATAGGGCTTTAAAATTTCCCACCCATGAAATACAGCATACTATTCTCCCCAGATACACGTGGAGACCTCAGATTAACTATACGGTATCAGATGAAGCGTTTTACCTTCTCCCTTGGATATAAGGTCGACTCTGCCAAATGGGATAGGGAAACGCAACGGTGTAAACGAAACACAACGCATGGCGAAGAAAAGGTACCTGCGTCAAGAATAAATACGGAGATACAGCGATACGAAAGCGAAATAATCCGCTTGGCAGATGCGTACAAGGAGACACCGACATACGACCAGTTTAAGGAAGACATTTCTTCCTTGTTTAGAATAAAAGAGGACGGGATTACAAAAAATAAAAACCTGTTTGACCTCTATAATAAATACGTAGAAGAGGCTGGGAAAGAAAGTGGATGGTCATCATCAGTAAGGTATAAGCATAATCAGATATGGCATAACTTGTACGACTTCTTGCCATCGGCAAAAATAGAAGACATAAACGCTGGCATGCTCTCTAAATTTCGCGATTACCTTATTACGCAAGGCTATCAGAACGAGACAGTAAAGAAGAAAATATCCATGCTTAAATGGTTCTTCCGATGGCTCGTCACAAAGGGCATCATTAAGGATGTGAGCTTTACTACTTATCGGGCAAAATTAAAGCGCTCAAATAACACGGTTGTCTTTTTAACTTGGGAAGAGCTTATGAAAGTCTATAATTACCCGTTTAATGAGGGTTACTTATCACGAGCGAGAGATGTATTCTGCTTTTGCTGCTTCACTTCCTTGCGCTATTCCGATGTCGCCAAACTGAAGAAATCCGACATACAAAATGGAATAATCAATGTCATAACCCAGAAGACAAATGCCGCTTTAAAAATCGAATTGAACAAATACTCCAGTTCAATCCTTGATAAATACACGAAAATGGAAGGAGACAAAGCATTGCCAGTCGCATCCAACCAGAAGATGAACAACTACATAAAAGAAGTATGCCGCCAATGTGAGTTAAACGAAGTCATAACAAGCACACATTATGTAGGCGATAGAAAAATAACAGAGAGCAAGCCCAAGTGGAAGGCAGTTGGCACACATTGCGGTCGTCGTACATTTATCTGTAATGCGCTCATGCTCGGAATCGCGCCGTCTATCGTCATGAAGTGGACGGGACATTCCGATTATAGAGCCATGAAGCCATATATAGATATAGCCGACGAAGCCAAGAAAAACGCCATGAATTTGTTCGATAGAATATAGCGAGTTACGAAAAGTGTCACACATTATGTCACACATTTTTCACAACTCACTGAAAATCAACAATAATTGTGCGCCTGATAGGACTCGAACCTACACGTCGTAAAACACCAGATCCTAAGTCTGGCGCGTCTACCAATTTCGCCACAGGCGCTATTCATTTGCAAAGATAGCGATTTTTTCGGAATACCGACTGACTCCTCGGAGGAAAAATAAAAGCGCAGGCCAACTTCGCATGATTTGTCCGTTGGTCTGCGCTTTTTATTTAGATGTATGATGGTCGATGAAATCAGCACCTATTATATATAATATACATACTGACTAGCCTTTTATTTCCAGTGTATCCCTCCGTCCTAAATCGCCTGGAAGTTTTCACATCTTACGTCGCCGACTGGCGAGACGTCAACGCCAGTTTGGCACCGTTGTACCAACGCGGTAATAGGCTTTCAACTGGATGTCGTAGATCAATATGGAATAGGCTGGAATGTTTGTAAGGCCGTTCACACCGTTGCCCAACTCGCTCGGGATGTACACCTGCCAACGGTCTCCAATGTGCATATATTGAAGCGCCGTGGTGAGGCCCTCCACGTTGTTGCTGACGGCCACCTTGTTTGGCATGCAATAGAGCGGGCTGAATATGTCGGCTTCATTCTTGCTGACACCAGAATAGCTGACGAGCTTGCCGAGTTTTTTTGACTCGGCATCTTCTCCCAGTTCGTTGGGGATGGTGCGCGTCATGAAGTTGACACGCACGGTGTCGGTGTAAAGCGGACAACCGCTTCCTGTGCCGCGCTCCTTGATGAAGACGGCGATGGAGTCGGTCGGAGAGCCCGTTTGGGTGGCATCGTTGTACATCGAACAATAGATGCGCCAGTCGCAATGGGCTTCCCAGTCGTTGCCATATTGGGCTTTGGCGGCGGCAATGGCATTCTTGGCCGTATTCATTGTCTCGGTGAAGTAACTGCTGTTGCGTGCTTGCCAATTGGCATACTGCATGTCTTCTGTGCTCTCGGTTTCCTCGCAGGATGTGAAAGCAAACAGAAGGGTTGGCAGGACGAAAATGAATTTTAAAAGTCGCTTCATGGGCTTTGGGAATATAAGTTGGCGGTCAAAGTTAATGTATGGCCTTGAAGTTCGGGGCAACCTAAAACTGCCGTTTGGCGGCAACGATGAAAGCGCATGGAGGCTGGAACGCTCATCTGCTTTTCATTTCAGAATGCGCAACGATGCAAAAGCCGTTTGTTCTGCTTTGAACGCCTACCAAAAGTTCTGGGGAGAAATGTTTTGTGCTTCTCCCCAGATTGGATATTTCTTTCGTAATACGGCTCTGAGCGTATCAGAGTTTCTTGAGCAGAGACGTGATGCTGACCTTGTCTTCGATGAGCGAACGCAGGCTGTCGATTGAAACGCGCTGCTGCTCCATGGTGTCACGGTTACGCAATGTGACGCAGTTGTCGTTGAGCGTGTCATGGTCGATGGTGATACAGTAAGGCGTACCGATGGCATCCTGGCGGCGATAGCGCTTGCCGATGGAGTCTTTCTCGTCATACTTGCAGTTGAAGTGGAACTTGAGGTCGTCCATAATTTCGCGTGCCTTCTCAGGCAGTCCGTCTTTCTTGACGAGCGGGAGCACGGCGAGCTTCACTGGGGCGAGGGCTGCTGGCAACTTGAGGACCACACGGGTTTCTCCGTTTTCGAGCTTTTCTTCCTGGTAGCTGTGGCACATCACGCTGAGGAACATACGGTCGACACCGATAGAGGTTTCGATGACGTAAGGGATATAGCTCTCGTTGGTCTCTGGGTCGAAGTACAATATTTTACGACCTGAGAACTTGGCGTGCTGCGAGAGGTCGAAATTGGTGCGTGAGTGAATACCTTCCACTTCCTTGAAACCGAACGGCATCTTGAATTCGATGTCGGTGGCGGCGTTGGCGTAATGGGCCAACTTCTCGTGGTCGTGATAACGATAGCATTCGTCACCGAATCCGAGGCCTTCATGCCAGGCGAGACGGGTTTTCTTCCAGAACTTGAACCATTCCATTTCTGTTCCCGGCTTCACGAAGAACTGCATTTCCATCTGTTCGAACTCGCGCATGCGGAAGATGAACTGACGCGCAACAATCTCGTTGCGGAAAGCCTTGCCAATCTGTGCGATACCGAAGGGGAGCTTCATGCGACCCGTTTTCTGCACGTTGAGGTAGTTGACGAAGATTCCCTGCGCGGTCTCTGGACGGAGATAGATGGTTGAAGCGCCATCAGCCGTTGAACCCATCTCGGTTTTAAACATGAGGTTGAACTGACGGACGTCGGTCCAATTGCGTGTACCAGAAATGGGGCATGCGATTTCTTCGTCGAGAATAATCTGCTTGAGTTCAGCAAGGTCCATCTTATTCATGGCCTCAGCATAACGCTCATGGAGGGCGTCACGCTTGGCCTGGTGTTCCAACACACGTGCGTTGGTTGAACGGAACTGAGCCTCATCGAAAGCTTCGCCAAAACGTTTGCGAGCCTTGGCCACTTCCTTTTCGATTTTCTCGTCGTATTTTGCAATCTGATCTTCAATCAGAACATCGGCACGATAGCGCTTCTTTGAATCGCGGTTGTCAATGAGGGGATCATTGAAGGCATCAACGTGTCCGGAAGCCTTCCAGATGGTTGGGTGCATAAAAATGGCTGAATCGATGCCCACGATGTTTTCGTGAAGCAGCACCATTGACTGCCACCAATATTGCTTGATGTTATTCTTAAGTTCTACACCATTCTGACCGTAGTCATAGACAGCGGCAAGACCGTCATAAATTTCGCTTGAGGGGAACACGAAACCATATTCCTTGCAATGCGAAACGATTTTCTTGAAAACGTCTTCTTGAGCCATTATATTCGTTGCTTTAGATTTGTTACTATATTTGACTGGCGCCCCAAACACATGCAGCCTAAACACCGCTGAATATTGAGCGCCCATTATTTCCGCAAAGGTACGAAAAAAGTTGGGAATGTGGTCAAAACGTCTTTGCCATTATCATTTGTTTGGATTCTAAGGGCACTCAAATCCAGTATCTTTTCACATTTCGCCCTCTGTATGAATGGAAATCCACAAATTATGCTTACCTTTGTTGTAAGGTAAAACGCATTACTAACCAACGCATAACTCATAGGAATCATGATCGTACATATCGCCAACCCGATATACGACTCTGTCTTCAAATACATCATGGAAGACGAGCGTATTGCCAAGACGGTGCTTTCTGCCTTGCTGAAGAAGGAAGTGCTGCATGTCACGATGCGGCCTCACGAATATGCCAACACTTCACGAGACACGCTTTCGATGTTCCGCATCGACTTTGCGGCGACGGTCTGTGAGGAAGACGGTTCGCAGCAAGTCATCTTGATTGAACTCCAGAAAACATGGCTGGACACTGAGACGCTACGCTTCCGACAATACCTCGGCGTGCAATACAGCAACAAAAACAACATACAGGTCGACTCCAAGAAAGGGTACGCCTACCCGATGGTGGCGGTCTATTTGCTGGGACACTGCGTGGGGGACATTCCCGACCCAGTCATCTACGTCAACCATAAGGCTTATAACTACGACGGACAGGAGGTGTCGAAAGGCATGCCGAACCCATTTGTCGAAAGTCTGACGCACAACAGCATCATCGTACAGATTCCCCTGCTCCGTGGACAGGTCAACAACCGACTGGAGAAGGTGTTGAGCGTGTTCGACCAAAGCAAAAAGAACACACGCGACGCCCAAGTGCTCAACATCGACGAGACGTGCTATCAAGACGATGCCGACATCATGTACCTAATCCACCGACTGACTGCCGCAGCAGCAGACGCGGACGTAAGGACGGACATGAACGTTGAAGACGAATACTTCTCAGCCATTGAAGACCGCGACACGGCCATCATGAAAAAAGACCAGGAGCTGAAGCAGAGGGAATCCGAGCTAAAACAAAAGGAGTCTGAAATCAAGCAGAAAGATGAAGACCTTAAGCAGAAGGATGAAGACCTTAAGCAGAAGGATGAAGACCTCAAGCAGAAGGATTTCATGCTCAAAGCTATGGTCAATGCCATGATTGAGAAGGGGATGGACATTCAGGACATATCTCTTCTTGTCAATAAAGACGTTGCGTTCTTGGAAGAACTCATAAAATAGCATTCGACGGATGCTTCCTGAATGCCATCGTCTTTCAGAACAAGCGCCAACAGATAGGTGCGCCAACAAAAAAGAAACCCCAAACTAAATATGCCTTCTAACATCAAAACGAATTCTTTGCGTGCCTGGTTTTTGGCAGCACGCCCGAAAACCCTCACAGCAGCTTTGGTGCCTGTAGCGATTGCCAACGCACAGGCTTTTGTCGTAGCCAAAGAATCTCTTCATAGTTTTTCCACAACCATCATGGGGCTCACGTTGCTTTTCGCTGTCGTGATGCAAATCATGGCCAACTTCATCAACGACTATGTGGACTTCATCAACGGTACCGACGACGAAACACGCATCGGACCAGAGCGGGCCTGCGCCATGGGATGGATTTCGCCGCAGGCCATGCGGATAGGCATCGGTGTTTCTCTGACATTAGCAATGTTCATCGGCCTGTATGCCGTCTTCGCCTTTTTTGAAGTATTCGGGCACATGCCTTGGCCCATGTTTGGCGTCGGCTTCCTCTGCATGGTCTTTGCTTTTCTCTATAGCACCTATTGCAGCTACCATGCCTTAGGCGACCTCCTCGTATTGGTGTTCTTCGGTTTCATCCCTGTTGCAGGCACTTACTATCTGCACTTTGCAACCTGCAACGAAGCTGGACTATGGCCGATTGCTCTGGGATGCGGCACCGCCATGTGCACGCTGCTTACGGTCAATAACATCCGCGACCGCCACCAGGACAAAGAACACGGGAAGACTACACTCGTTGTGGTGTGTGGGGAGAAACTGGGGTTCCTACTCTACTTGATATACGGCCTTATCGCTGCCGCATGCCAAGGTTATTTTCTCTCCCGCCACACGGCCATCGGCATAGCAACAGGAACGGCAGCCGCGACCTGCATATTCAACCTCCTCGCCTTTATGAGAATCAAAAGGATTGGCAACGGTAAAAAGCTCAACAAGATGCTGGCCGTCACCTCACTCATCATTCTTTTCTACGGTGTTTCAACCGTGGCGGCTCTACTCTTGTAGAACACACGATAGGTCTGACCACCATCTCATTCAGACAACCGACTTTTGTTTTCATTAACCAACAAAACTCAAATACACCATGAAACGATTAGCCTCTCTAATTACATGTTGCGCCGCCTGCCTCACATTGGCCGCCTCTGCCAGCACCGTTTCTGCTCCTTCCATCGGGAACAATGTCCCCAATGAACTTCCGTCTGAAACAAAACACACTGCCAAATATATCAAGACGCGCCTGCAACTTATTTACGCCTTGGCTTTCAATTCTGTTGAGACGGGAAGAACCTCGGTATCTTCTTATTTCTTCGCCGAAGAGTTTCGCTCGGCCTACAGTACGGCAAAACAATTGACACCCGAAGGCGAAACAGGATATTACGACTTCTCGCCCTGGCTCCGCACACGAGACTGCAAAAGTCCGCGTGCTGAAATCGAACGCGTACGCGACATTTCCGCCACCAGTGCCATCGCCGACATCAAGGTATTTCCTAATGGCGACAGCCAAGACGGAGTCTGTGTCATGGTGCGCCTGCGCTTTGAATATGGCGACTGGTTCATCGCCAACTTCAACAACGACCTCGAGGGCCTGCAAGAATATATCAACCGACAAAAATAAACGATTCAATCCATGCAGGCCGAACGGCGGCTTCCCGTCGCTCGGCCTGCGATTTTTCACCCCATGCAACTTTTTCAGGAAGAAAATCACCACCACGGCCGCATTGAAGTAATCTGCGGTTCCATGTTCTCTGGAAAAACCGAAGAACTCATCCGCCGCCTGCGCCGCGCAAAAATAGCCAAGCAGAAAGTAGAAATATACAAACCAGCCATCGACACGCGTTATAGCGACGAGGATGTGGTATCTCACGATGCCAATGCCATCCACTCCACCCCAGTAAGCACAGCGGCAGCTATCGTTGAGCTGGCCAAAGACGCCGAAGTTGTTGGCATTGACGAGGCGCAGTTTTTCGATAACGAACTGGTGCGCGTATGCATCAATTTGGCCGACGCAGGCAAGCGCGTCATAATTGCAGGTCTCGACATGGATTTCCAGGGTGTCCCCTTCGGCCCCATGCCCGCACTCTGTGCCGTTGCCGAAGACGTGACAAAGGTCCACGCCATCTGCGTCCGCTGCGGCGGTCTTGCCCACGTGTCACACCGCATCGTCCCTAACGCACAGCGCGTTTTGCTCGGCGAACAAGACGAATACGAACCGCTCTGCCGCAGTTGCTATAACAAGTTGAAGGAGAATCAATAAGAGAAGCGCCACCGATTCTGATTGAGAAGTCATAAGTAAGACCATCGGCTTAAGTAGGTCAGTAAAATATTACATGAATGCTGGGAAGATTATTCCTTATTTTCAAATGTAAAAATAATCCTGAACACCCACTTAATATTCTCCTTTACCACCCGACATTATTTACGACCACCTGCCTATGAAATTTTTTCTCATTGCCGGCGAAGCCAGCGGCGACCTCCATGCGGCCCACCTTATGCAGGCGCTCCTGCAAGAAGACCCTGATGCGGATTTCCGCTTTTATGGGGGCGACGAAATGCAGCGCGTGGGGGGCAAATTATTGTGCCACTACAAGCATCTGGCCTACATGGGCTTCATCCCCGTCCTGCTTCATCTGCGAACCATCTTGCGCGGCATAAAACACTGCAAACAGCAGATTGCCGAATGGCAACCAGACGCGGTGATTCTGGTGGACTATCCGGGATTCAACCTCAAGATGGCCCGTTACGTGACGCAAGAACACATCTGCCCTGTCTTCTATTACATCTCGCCCAAAATTTGGGCCTGGAAGGAACACCGCATCAAGGCCATTCGCCGCGATGTGACGCACCTCTACTCTATCCTGCCCTTTGAAGTTCCCTATTTCGAACAACGCCACAACTATCCCATCACCTATGTGGGGAACCCAACGGTTGACGAAGTGGCAAACTATCGTTTGAAACACCCAGACCACTGCCGCGACGAGCACCTCATCGCCTTGTTGCCCGGTTCGCGCCGACAAGAAATTGAAGACAACCTGAGCCGCATGCTTCAAGCGGTCATGCCACTGCGCGAAAAAGGTTTCCGCCTGGCCATCGCCATCGCGCCCTCCATGCCGCAGGAAGTGTACAAGCACATCTTTGAACGTGCCCAACTGCGGGAAGAGGACGTGGAAATGATCAAAGGAGACACCTATGGACTGCTCTCACGCGCTTCTGCTGCCCTCGTAACGAGCGGAACAGCCACCCTTGAAACGGCGCTTTTCCGCGTACCGCAAGTGGTGTGCTACTATGTCGCCTGCGGTCATTTCGTGTCCTTTCTCCGTCGCCATCTTCTCAAGGTGCCATACATTTCTTTGGTCAATTTAGTCTGCAACCGCGAGGTCGTACCAGAACTTGTGGCCGATGGCATGACGGTCAGCAACGTCAGCAACGCCCTTCTTCCCCTGCTTCCCGGCGGCAACAAGCGCCAGGAGATGCTCAACGGATACGAGGAAATGGCACAACAATTGGGGGCGCCAGGCGCACCAGAACGTGCCGCCAAAGACATCGTTGGCAGGCTACGGAAATAAAACAGTCTACCATACAGGCAGGAGCATCCAACAGCATACGCCACCAACAACATAAGCATCCAACAACATACGCCTACGAGCACACGCAAGTCCACACGACAAGCAAACATAAGCCCACTACAACCAAGAACAGGGATGGTCTTCAGCTGCACATTTTGCAGAAGACCGTCCCTGTTCTCTTTTTACTATACACCCATTATATATATAAGTGGGCATCAACTCCCCTCCATCACGAATCAGCGGATGCGCCGTAAGCCTCAGCCCACCCTTTCCGTCAAGGAAAAGTGAAGCGGAATCTGGCACGAAAAAAATCCGCACACAGATTCCGCTTAGCAGACGTTGAACACTGCCTTAAAAGGGCCTTGTTCAAATTATCTCACATTCCAATTACTTAGTAATGGTAAAAAAATAACTTGGCCAATTTTGAAGAGTAAGGAATTATATTCTTATGCCCTGCCTTTTTGCTGTTTTTGAAATTTGCCATCGGTCACATAGCCCCGCTATGCTCCCTCTTCCAAATTCCAAAACCAACAAAAATACAGGTCAAAATTGGTCAACTTATTCTTTCACCATTACTTAGTTTCAGTCTCTTCCGCCTCTTTTTTCACGGCAGCGGCCTTCTTGGTAGGCGCCTTTGCAGCTTTGGCAGGCGCTTTCTTGGCAACTGGTTTCTTGGCGGGAGCCTCTTGCTCCAACTTGGCAAGCATGTGCTGCAACTTCTCGATTTCCTTGTTCTTCACTTCCAGTTCCTGGTCTTGGTTCTTGATGGTCGTGAAGAGCGATTCAAGCTGTTCGTTGTCAACATCCTCCGGATAGAGGTTATTCACGCGAGAGATGAAGTCGCCAAGGATATTCATGTAGTTGGTGAAAGCATCGTAGGGCGAAGAATAAATACCGCGGTAGCCGCCGTAAGAGCTGGCTTTCGTGCTCATAAAGCGGAGGTTATTTGAAGCCTGGAGATAGTCCCAGTCTTGCTTCAAACGGCGGTCGCCAGCGATACGCACACGGTCGGCAATGCTATAAAGTTTTTCGAAAGCCTCACGCTGCATCACGTTGCCGAGCCACGGCGAGAGGTCGCGTTCTTCGTCCACCCAAGAGATAGGGTATTCCACGTTGAGGTCGCCCGACGACTTGATCTTCGAGCAGATTTCCGATGGCGTTGAGAACACGATGCCGCGCTGGCGGAGCTGTTCTGGCAAAGCCTTCATAAACTCGAGGATATTCGAAGACAACGGCTGGAAGATACCGAGAGCGCAGAGCTCCATGAAAAGGTTGATCACCTGGTCTTCCTCTGGCAACTGGGCAATCCAGTCGGCATAACGGTCGGCGAAGAGCGGATATTCGTTCCAAGAAGAATCGTTGAAACGATAGCTGATGTCCTCCGAGAGACTATAGTCGCGCAGGAGAAGCTTCAGTTTCGGGTTGCGGTTGCAGTTGTAAACGAAGTGCGGGCTCTTCCATCCCAACACCTGCTTAGCACCTTCTGCCAACATACCCTTAAAGCCCATGCTGGCCACGAGTTCTCCGATTTCGTCAGAGTAGATGAGGCAAGAGTTGCGGAAGATTTTCGGTTCCTGTCCGAATAGCGACTTCACCTTCTTGCAAAGGCGCGTCACTTCTTCCTTGAAGCATTCAGGGTTGGCCAAAGAAGAGAAGCCGTGGGAATATGGTTCAGCGAGAAATTCCACGCAGCCCGTGTCGTTGAGTTTCTGCAGGAGTTCAATCACCTGCGGAGCGTGGTTTTCAAGTTGCTCAATGGCGCAGCCAGAGAGCGAGATGGCGCATTTGAAGTAGCTGCCATAGCGCTCAGCCATTTCGATGAGCGCGTTGAGTGCCGGCACATAAGAGTTGTCGGCAGTTTCAGTGATAGAGCGCGCGTTCTCGTAGTCGTCATAATAATAATGGTCTGTGCCGATATCGAAGAAACGATAGCGCTTGAGATGGATGTTTTGGTGTATCTCGAAATATAAGCAAATTGTCTTCATAGGGATATCTTGTTTTTGCAGACATCCGCCGCAAGAGACTTCGGCGGAGTCAATTGAATGTGTTAACTACTCTTATTTGTGATTGTAATTTTGAAGCACCTGCTGGTAGACATCGTAAATGCGCTTGCCCACTTTCTCCCAGGTGATTTGGTCAACCTCCTTGATTCCTTCCTCCTGAAGATACTGATAGAGTCCTTCGTTGGTGCAGAGGGAATACATGGCATCAGCCATCGCATTGATATCCCAGTAGTCTGTCTTGATACATTTGTCGAGAATTTCCGCACATCCGCTCTGATAGCTGATGATGGACGGCACGCCACACTGCATGGCCTCAAGTGGCGAAATGCCAAACGGCTCGCTCACAGACGGCATCACATAAACGTCGCTGTCGCGGAACACCTCGTAGACCTGTTTTCCCTTCATAAATCCTGGGAAGAAGAAGCGGTCAGCAATACCCTTCTCCGCCACCATCTCAATCATGGCGTTAAGCATATCTCCAGAACCGGCCATACAGAAGCGCACATTGCGCGTGCGTTGCAGCACGAGCGAGGCCGCCTCAACGAAATATTCCGGTCCCTTCTGCATCGTGATACGTCCGAGGAAAGTCACCACGCGTTCCTTACGCTCCGTGTGGGGTTTGCGCTGTGCGACCATCTGCTTCACCTCGTCGGAGAGCGGATAAACGGCGTTGTGCATAGCGATACACTTAGCTGGATCCTGGTGGTAGTGTTCAATCACCGTGCGTCGCGTCAGTTCAGACACACACATGATGCAATCGGCATGATCCATACCGTCTTTCTCAATACTGTAAACCGTTGGGTTGACATTACCTCTTGAGCGGTCAAAGTCAGTGGCATGCACGTGAATCACGAGCGGTTTTCCGCTCACGTTTTTGGCATGAATGCCAGCCGGATAAGTCAGCCAGTCGTGTGCGTGAATGATGTCATATTCCTGTTGACGAGCAATCACGCCAGCCACAATGGAATAATTATTGATTTCGTCGTAGAGATTATCGGGGTAGCGTCCAGAAAACTCGATACATCCCAAATCGTCCGTCATACGGTATGAGAAATCGGCATAGATATGGTCGCGCAGGGCATAATATTGCTCCGGCGTCATTTTGTTGCCAAGGCGTTGCTTGACATAGTCATAGTCAACGTCACGCCAAACGATGGGTGTTTCGCTCAGTCCGATGATGTTCATGAAACTCTTGTCTTCGTCGCCCCAGGGCTTCGGAATACAAAAAGTGATTTGCATATCGGGTTGTTTGGCCAGTCCGGCAGTGATGCCATAGCTGGCTGTTCCGAGTCCGCCCAAGATATGAGGAGGGAACTCCCATCCGAACATTAATACTTTCATAAATTGGTATTAGCTGTTAATGCCACGGTAAGCAACGGTGAAAAACAAACTTCAACCATTACTAAAGAGACGTTATCCGCGCGATATTTTGCGGAAGCTTCCCCGCCGTGGCTATGGTGATTAGTTGCTTGGCGAGAGCCGCACTGGTCGTGCCGCTCTCCGCCATTCCCAGAGAAAATCTCCGGCAACAACATTGTTTTAATCTTCCGCGATTTGATATTTCTCCATCAAACGGATGGCCCGAAGAATACCGCTCACGTTCATGGCAAATGAGATGGCTCCACGTCCGTGGAATGGCGGGTTGCCGTCGAAGAGTTCCGGAATGGTGCCGATGCAGTGATAGAAGAGTTCTTCCTCAAAACCGATGAGCTTGCGTTCGATGTAGTTCACGCCGCTCATCTTGTAAACGCGCAGATAAGCCTCCAGATAGAAACCAGTGAGCCAAGGCCATCCCGTTCCCTGATGGTAAGCCTGGTCGCGGTCGGCCTGTCGTCCCACATACATTGGAGAATATCCGCCGCTGTTTGGCGAGAGCGAGCGCATGCCCTTTGGCGTCATGAGTTCCTTCGTGCAGATGTCGAGCACACCCTTGCGTTCCTTCATGCTGAGCGGAGAATAGTCGAGCGCGATGGCGAAAAGCTGGTTGGGACGTACGCTCCAGTCCATCATCTTGCCATCGACATAATCGAGCAGATAACCATGTTCGTTGAGGAACACCTCCTTGAAGGCCGTCGTCATCTTTTCTGCCTCGTCGGCATAATCCTGTGCGAGAATCATGCTCGTCTCGTCGCCCTTCTCTTTGAGCACCTGCTCGTAGAATTTCATGGCGTTATACCAGAGCGCGTTAAACTCAACGATATATCCTGAGCGCGGAATGATGGGGCGTCCGTTGGCCATAGAGTTCATCCACGTCACAGCGCGGTCGCGTCCGTTGGAATAGAGCAATCCGTTTTCGTGAACGAAGAGATTTGTGTGGTGTCCGCCACGAACATATTCCATGATGTCCTTGAGCAGTTCGCCATACCTCTCCTGAAAATCTTGTGCAGACACATTCTTGCGATACCGCTGCAAGCACCATGTCGCCCAAAGCAGCGAATCTGGTTGCTCGATTTCGTAAATAGGCACCGTGACAGGCTCTTTGTTGATAAACTGGCGAATGGCTTCAGCGGCAGCGTCCATATACTTTTCATACTGCTCTCTCTCACCGATGGAAAGCGTCAAGCCCGGCATAGAGATAAACGTGTCGCGTGCACGGCATTTAAACCAAGGATACCCAGCGAGGATGTAGTGTTTTCCGTCTCTGCGGACATTAAACTGGTGTGCGGCGTTAACAAGGCAATGATAGAAGCTGTCGCGTTCGTCGAGCGCTTCGCGTTCTTCTTCCATATAGTGTCCCAAGCGGTTCGGTGCCAATTCATTGAGCGCAGCCGAGAACACAACAGACTGTCCTTTCTTGATTGGCATCTCGAAATAACCTGGCACGAGGAGGTCTTCTGTAGCGTCGTAGCCACGTTCGCGTTCCTTCGGGTAGTCGAGTCCGCGATACCAATCGGGGCAATAGTGGAATTCCGATTTGACATTAGTCTGCATGAAGAGGTCGGGATAGCCCTGATAGAGGCACATCTTTATACCATTCTTCACCTCTGTGTATCCGCTGTTGGCAACAGAGTTTTCATGTGTCCACTGGCGCACACTTCTGAAGGCCAAGAACGGTTTCAGGCGCAGCGTAGTGGCCGAATGAGCATCGAGCAACGTGTAGCGGATATAAAACTGATAATCGTCGGTGCAGAATGCCATCTCCTTTTTGAGCAGCACGCCACCGATACGATAAATCCAGGTCGGCACCTTGTCCCATTGAAAGCTCACGATATACTTGTGTCCCTTCGGACTGTAATTTTCCCCTTGGTATTTATGAAGGCCGAGGTTGAACTCCGCGCCGTGCTGAATGATAGTTTCGTCGAGCGAGGAGAGCAACACATGGTTTTCGTCGTCCAGTTCGGGAACCGGAACGACCATGAGGCCGTGGTACTTACGGATATTGCAGCCAACCAATGTTGTGTTACAGTAAGCGCCAGAGCGGTTTGTGATCAGAAATTCCTTATAGAGGGAGTCCTGAAGGTTCGTCATCTGCGCTTTGTCAAATTTTAAGTAGCACATAGGTCAGAAGATTATAAGGTTTTATACGAATAACTTTGTGATTTTTAATTAAAGACTATCACTATTTGTCAAGTGAAGATTTTAACCCAACAGAATCTTGTGGATTCTATTGAGGTCTTTTTTACCTCTCAAAGGTAGTAAATTGTTAGGGGTAAGCCAAATTTTACAGGCAAAATATTTTATATTTGCTTTTTTTTTACAAGCGCAGGACTAAAAGTTTGTCGTTTTCATGCCGCCAAGCCTGTTTTTCGGAGTGATATCATCAAGACTTCATCCCCAAATTCCGTGTTTTTTCCCTCAAAAGCGAACATGACAAACGCAGCGAAAAAGTCCCCTCAAAATACCCTTCCAATTCCACCCCAAAAAGCAAGCAAAAATCCCGCCCCGAATCTGTTGTTGATTCGGAGCGGGAAACAAAATAAATCTTTTTCTATTTCTAACTTACCAAATATCCTCTGGCTCTACCCCATTGTAAACGGGGGTTGAAGCATATTCGAAGTAGTCGAGCTCCAACTCGGCATCGAGTTTCTTCAAGGCCGACTTGAAGCGCAGGTAATAGGTCTTTCCTGCCTTCATATATTCGGTGCAGACAATCTTGCGGATGGCACACCATGAGCCGCCAAATTCGCGCAAAGGCTGGTCGGCGCGTCCCGTACTGTAGGTGAAGAACATCGGGGCCTTCATATAGCCTTGGTTACGCAGGTTCTTGTCGTTTTCGCGGTTGACCGTCTGGTCGTCGCCGTCCTTCACCCAAGGGATGTTGGGGGTGTTGGAACCAGGAATCTGACGCATATCGTAGGGAAGACCCACGGGCGCGAGACGGTCGGGGTCGTCGCCGAAATAAATCTGCGCCATACCTCTAATCGGACCGTGGCTGAGTCCCAGGCGGATTTCGTAAGTACCGTCTTTCGGAACGGGCGGAAGCTTATAGATGAAGTCGTAGAGACCGAACACGCGGAACTCGTCGCCCCACATGGCCAGCCATCCAGAACCCTGCGCGTGGGTGTGTCCCATCTTCGTACTGCTGCTCTGGCGAATCATGCGCGAGAGATAGCCTGGGTCGAAAGCAATTTTGTAGTTTCCGCGATAGTTGTTTGTGGCCAGTTCAGGAAGCGTGGCGGCAATGTCCATGCGGATGCGGCGTTTGTAGAGTTCATCGCGCGTGCCTTCGTCGTTGACCAAAAGTTTGTTGATGGTGTGGTAATAGCCGTTGAGGGCGTTGTTGTCGTTGTCGCCATTGTCAGCATTGACGATGATGCCCGCATAGCCCGGCACCACGCCCGTTTCGTGATAGTCGTCCGTCGGGCCGTCGGCATAGAGCGAGATGCGGTTGAGATAGATTTTGTGGTCAACGTCGTGCTCAAATCCAGCGTCGCCCACCTGCGTGATTTTCAGCAGACTGGGGAATGCACCCATGGTGGTGTAGAACTCCCACACGTTGGTCGGCATATTGACGGTTTGCGGTGCGTTCCATTGGCCATACTTATAGTTATACTCGTTGCAGTGATAAACGAGTTTGTTGAAAGGCATACGTCCGTAAACGAGGTGGTAGGCCACGAAACGGTTGATGGGATTGTACGGATGCTTCAGATCGTCAAGGTGGTTCGAACCGTAAGCGTCGGCCACATAATCCTTCAGTTTGGCCACGAAAGCGGCGCCATTGGTCAGGTTGCCCTCAGCGTCTTTTTCAACCTTGAGGCCTAATGTCTGTTCGTAGATGCTGTCGGGTTCCACAAAGGCGGTGTATCCGATGTAGCGGTGTTGTGCATAGACGTAGTCAAACTCGCCCATGTGCGTTTTCTCTTGTCGGCTGGAGTTCTCATACGATTTGTCGAGATACTCGTGCAGCGAGTCGCACAAGGCCGTATGGGTGAGCAAGTAGCTGAACACCTTGAGGTTATCGGCCTCGCCTATTTGCTCGTCGAGCGTGTTGAGCGACGGACTGATTACGCCGTCAACCACATGGATGAAACCGTTTGACACCTCGATGTCGCCCTTGATGATTCTCGACGTTCCGTTGATGATGAAAGTCGATGTGGAATCGAGCGAGCAAGAGAGCATACGGTCGGAGAGACAGGAGATGGGCAGCGCACCGCTGCTGGGGAGGTCCGCGCTTTCGTAGGCGTTGTTTGAGCCATTGTCAATGATGCAGCTCTTGGCGAGCGTATTGGCGAGGTCGTCGCTCATCTCGTCGATAGAGGTGATGCCGTTTTCCGCCATATATTTCTCCACCGCCTCGTTTGTTGGCAGGAAGATGGTGTAGTTTCCTCTGGCAGAGAGCATATTGTGGAGCGGAGACGCGCCCTCAACGTTACCCAATCTGACGCGGCGGAAAAGCGCGTTCATCAAGGAAAACTGACTGTTTTCGTCGATATAATCGGCTGCTGTCTGCATCTTCTTGATGGCGAAGTTCGACTCGTCAATCTCTTCCTTGCAGGAGGAGAGAAAAACGGGAGCGCCCATAAGAAGCAAGGCGCCGAGAGCACACAGCTGCCCCGAATGTTTGAAGAAATTCCTCATAGTGTTTCGTTTGGTTTTTATGATTAGGTTGTTTGGTAGGTATTCAATATCACCTTATAATGTCAAAGCAGGGAAAACCCATTTTGATTTTACGCACCCATTTTGTTGCAGATGGCCCGCGCTCATCATTTTTCCTGCTTCTTCAGCAAGTCGCGGATTTCCGTGAGCAGTTGCACTTCCTCGCTGGGCTTCGCAGGTTCTGCGGGAGCCGGCGCCTCTTGTTTCTTGCGATGGAGCTTAGAGATGAGGCGGATGAAAACGAAGATGGAGAAGGCGATGATGATGAAATCAAACGTGGCCTGCAGGAAGTTGCCATAGTTGAGCAACACGGCGGCCTGTTCCTGTCCATCCACCACCTGTGCTTCCTTGAGCGTGATGGAGAGGTCGGTAAAGTTCACGCCGCCACAGATGACGCCAATCAGAGGCATGATGAGGTCGGACACGATGGACGACACGATTTTTCCGAAGGCCGTACCGATAACAACGCCAACGGCCATATCAACAACGTTGCCACGCATGGCAAACGCTTTGAAGTCTTGCAAGAATGTACTTTTTGGCATAGGTATATAAAGGGATAGAATTACTGCAAGCGGAATGTGACTGGAAGGGTGTACTTGACACTGACAACGCTTCCTTTATGTCGCGCTGGCGTGAAGGTCCTGAGCTTTCTCACGGCTTTGATGGCTGCTGCGTCGCATTCGCGCGAAAGGCTCTTCAACACCTTCACCTCTCCGATTTTCCCCTGGCGCGTAACGACAAACTGCAAGACGACTCTTCCCTGCAATTCCGATTCTATCGCAATAGTCGGATATTCCAGATTGGCTGCGAGGTCTACCATGAGTTGCCGAGCTCCACCGGGATAGGCCGCAGGTACTTCCGTCATGGCGTTGTCCATCAGTTGGGCGAGAATGCTGGTGCCGCTGTTTGTCGTTTCTGCGGCCACCGAGTCGTTCACCACTTCATAGTTCTGAGCCGAAGCCGTTGTTGCCATTACCAACAAGGCGAAAGCGGCCACGAATATTCTTTTCATGATTGCATATTTTATGGGTTAATTAATATTTCTCTCCAACGAACAACAGCGGAAATCCATTTGCGTTGTCCTGACGGCATCAAGCGCAAGAGCCACCGCCACGAGCCAGTCAAACCCGTCTGCTGGAAATCCTTCCAAGCATCCTTCATCTTCGCGCCCTAAGACTTGTCAGCGAATCAGAGACGAGAGACGACCGAATCAGAGACGAGAGACGACCGAATCAGGGACGAGAGACGACCGAATCTGGGACGAGAAACGGATGTGCAACGTGCCGCGTTCGACAAAAAGTATAGCCTTCGTTTGTTTGCATAGCTATGAACAGCCAAAAGGCTCACAATTTCACCATCATTTAACACTTAACACACTCGCTTTTCTAACCTCATTTCTCAATTCAGTAATTAATTCAAGCCTCAAATTTAACACAAAAATCTGAGCGAGACAAACATATCATTTATTTATTTCGCGTCTCTTTTTTCATCTGCTGTCAACGAGCCTAAAAAACAGCTCCCCTTGAAAGGTAGGGTGTTCAAAATCAATAAAAGTCTCTGTGCGGTTTTGAGCCAAATAGCATGGCGAATGTGGCATCGCTGCAAGGGGCACCGCGCGGACTTTTGGCGAAGGTCTGGGGCGAAGCACTGTAGCTCACTTTGCTCGCAAAGTGAGGGGAGCGAATATTGTGGCGACCAAGCACGGGCTGAAAATCCAACAAAGTTATTCCCCAGAGCGTAGGCCATGTTCGCTACGTGTTCGTGGCCCTCACTTTGCAAGCAAAGTGAGCTACAATGCTGGCGCCGCAACAGACGATTGTGCGGGCCAGTGCAAATCTCCGCTGCGAGGGCGCTACCGCTAATCTTTAATATTTCAATTTTGAACGCCCTACCCTTTCAGCGCCCGCATGGCATTAAACACGGCGAGCACCGTCACGCCGACATCGGCGAAGACGGCCATCCACATGGTTCCAAGCCCAACGGTGGCGAGCAGGAGAATGGCCACTTTCACGCCGATGGCGAAGGCGACGTTCTGGCGGGCGATGCCGATGGTGCGGCGGGCAATGCGCACAGCGGTGGCTATCTTCGTGGGCTTGTCGTCCATCAGCACCACGTCGGCAGCCTCAATGGCTGCGTCACTGCCAAGGCCGCCCATCGCGATGCCGACATCGGCGAGTTTGAGGACGGGGGCGTCGTTGATGCCGTCGCCAACGAAGGCCACGCTCTTGCCGCTTGGCTTCTCGGCGAGAAGTTGCTCAACGCAGGCCACTTTGTCGGCAGGAAGGAGTTCGGCATGATAGCCGTCGAGCGCCAATTTGCCTGCCACGTCGTGTGCCACCTCGCGGCGGTCGCCCGTCAGCATCACGAGTCTGCCAATGCCGAGGTGCTTCAGCGCAGCCACGGCCCCCACACTGTCGTCTTTCAAGCAATCGCTAATGACGATGTGTCCAGCATAGCAGCCGTCAACGGCGACATGGATGATGGTGCCAACGCGGTGGCAGTTGCGCCATTTCGCACCCACTTTGTCCATCATCTTGGTGTTTCCCACGCAAACGAGGTGTCCGTTGACGCAAGCGCGGATGCCATAGCCCGCCAGTTCTTCAACGTCGGTCATTGCGCAACCGTCGGTGGCTTCCTGCGGGAAGGCCGTGCGGAGGGCTTCGGCAATGGGGTGCGTGGAGAAGTGTTCCACATGGGCGGCCAGATGGAGAAGTTCTTTCTCATCGAGCGTTTCGGGATGGACGGCCTCAACGGCAAAAACGCCTTGGGTGAGGGTGCCGGTCTTGTCGAAGGCCATCGTGCCGATATTGGCCAGGGCGTCCATATAGCGGCTTCCCTTGACGAGAATGCCCCGTCGCGATGCACCGCCAAGGCCGCCGAAGAAGGTCAGCGGCACACTGATGACGAGGGCACACGGACAGGAGACGACCAGGAAGATGAGCGCACGGTGGAGCCACAGGGGGAAGGCCGACCAATAACCGCCGGCAACGAACAAGGGAGGCACAAAGGCCAGCAAGAGGGCGGCGATGACCACGATGGGGGTATAGACGCGGGCGAAACGGGTGATGAATGATTCGCTCCGCGACTTGCTTTCATTGGCATGTTCCACGAGGCGGATGATTTTTGAAACGGTGCTCTCGCCGAAAGCCTTGGTGATTTTCAGGCGGAGAAGGCCGGAGAGGTTGACGCAACCTGAGGCGGCTTCGTCGCCGACGCCGATGTCGCGCGGCAGACTTTCACCCGTGAGGGCAACAGTGTTAAGGGAGGAGGTGCCTTCAAGCACCACACCGTCGAGCGGCACTTTTTCGCCGGGCTTGACAATGACGATGCTACCGACACTGACGCTCTCCGGACTGATATCTTCCACTGTTCCCGCACGCTCAACATGGGCAACATCGGGCCGTATGTTCATCAGATGGGAGATGCTGTCGCGACTCTTTCCTTCGGCATAGCCTTCAAAGAGTTCGCCAATCTGGAAGAAGAGCATCACGAAGACGGCCTCTGGAAATTCGGTGTCGGCACCGGGAAAGAAACCGATGCACAGGGCGCCGACGGTGGCGAGGGCCATCAGGAAATTCTCGTTGAAGAGGTCGCCTTTGGCAATGCCTTCGGCAGCTTCTTTGAGGGTGGCGTAGCCAACGAGCAAATATGGCACCATATATATAAGGAGTAACTGCCACACCGGCAAGGCGCAATTTTTCTCTACCACAACGGCGCAAACGAGCAACAATGCCGACAGAACAATCTGGAGGACTTTCCCGCGCCCGCTTCCATGATGGTGGTGATGGCAATGGCAATGTCCTTGTGACTTCCCGTGATTGTGAGCGGAATGCCCGGCAGGGCTTTCGTGGCAGTGGCAGCCACAACCACGGAGGGATTCATGGTGATCGTGTTCTTCCTCATGTGCGCAATGGCCTACGCAGCAGCCGTTTTCTTTATCTTCCTGTGCGTGGTGTTCCCCACATCCGCACATGCTTTTTTCTTCTTTTTCCATAACAGGTTGGTTTTATTTTTCTGCAAAGTTACGGACACCTTTTTGCAACTGGGTTGCAAAGGAGGGAAAGGGTATTGCGGCGGCCAAGCACGGGCTGAAAATCCAACAAAGTCATGCCCCTGAGCGTTGGCCATATTCGCTACGTGTTCGTGGCCCTCACTTTGCGAGCAAAGTGAGCTACAATGCTGGCGCCGCAACAGACGATAATGCGTCGGCCCTGCCATCTTACTACTTTTTAGCGAACGCCCTCCTGCGTTCGATCGCGTCTCGCCCTGCGTTCGATTGCGTCTCGTCCCACGTTCGGTCGTGCCTCGGCCCGCGTTCGCTAAAAAGTATAGGGACTGAAACGAGAAAGACGCTACTTAGAAAAAAAGGTGTACACCAGAAAATTCCGATGTACACCTTTATATATATCAGTCGCAGCGAGAAACTGCGCAGAATGTCATTACGGCACCAACACCTTTTGTCCGTTGACGAGGTAGATGCCCTTCGGCAAGGCAACGAAGCGCGTGCCTTTCACATAAGCGTCGTAGAACGTGATGCCTGAAGCACTCACGATGCGCACGAGTGCGCCGTTGGCTGCCGTGAGGTTCACGCCGCCCAACTGAGCCGTCACTTCAACGGCATTGCTGCCGTCGGCCGTTGGCAGTTCGATGCCCGTCACGTCACCGGCCTGGTTGGTGATCTTGCGCTCGATGAAGAAGCGCTTGACGTATTGTGCCTTTTCGCCACTGGTGTTGAACACGATGCCCAGGCTCACTTCCGTCTGGTCGTCCAAGTCAAAGGCGAGTTCGCCATTCTTGGTCAGCGTATAGGCCAGGGCCTGCGAACCGAGGTCTTCCTTGTTGGGCAAGCCCGTGCCTTTGGCCACAACGATGTGTGAAGCATCGTCAACGTCGCCTTCGCCATATTCAAAGCCAAAGACATAATGGCCGGCAGGAAGTGTAACGGTCTGATAGAGCTTATGGTTGGTGACGCGCGACGAGAAGTTGCCCTTCGCTGTCCAGAGCGTCATCATGTCGCCGTTGTTGGTGTCAACAGCCACCGTTGTTGACACGCCGCCGTCAACCGTTGCATTTTCAACATTCCAGCCCGACTTGGCATTCTTGGTCAAGAGCGCTACGAGGTGTTCCATACCCGTTTCGTTCGAAATGGCCTTGTCGGCGTGGAGGAACGGAGCGGCATAGTTGGTCAGATGTTCGGCCGTTATGTCCAGACGCTGGGCGTTGGAGAGGCTGAACACGCCGAGAGATGAAGGCCAGGCGTCGCCGTCAGGACCGAAACCAGAACGGATGCCGAGGTTGGCGTTGGAAGTGCGGTCGTTGACATTGCCCGACGACTGGTTGAAGTCGTAGTAGAGGGCCAACTTGTCGTCGGCCATTGCTTTGGCGACATCGGCAATCGGAGCATTGGCATAGGCTTTGACAGCCTCAGCGCTGAACGCCTTGTTCCATACGCGGAACTCATCAACCACACCGCTCATCGGAGCGGCAGAGTTGCCAAGGCTCATCTTGGTCGGCATGGCGGGAAGGTCGTCGGCAAACGGCGTGTGGAACGTGTTGGCCAATTTGCCGTCTTTATAGACACGGAGGTCGCCGTTTTCGAAGCAGACAGCATAGTGGTGCCATTCGGATGCCGTCACGAAATTGCTGGCTGTGGCGAATGCCTGGTTCTTCATCGTCACCACCAAAGCGCCTTCGGCGTTGGTCGTGATCTGGAAGTTGGCGGCCGTTCCACCGATGTGCTGGGAATTGCCAGAGGCGTTTTGGGCATACATCCACCAGTCGATGGTGAAGCCCTTGCTAACGCTCAAGTCGATCGGATTATTGAAGCTCACCTGCTCATCGCCGCCACGGAATTTCAATCCGTTTTCGGCATCGGCATTGCATACCACGATGGCACGCGGCTTGGTGATGCTCTTGCTGCCGAGGGCATTGGAAGCTTCGAGGGTCACATTGTAGACACCCGCATCCAGAAGTTTCACTTCCGGCGTCTGGCCGCTGAAGCTGAGATGATGGTCGGCATTGCTGACGGTCCAATCCCATGCGGCAGGCTGGTCGCTACTGCCATCCTGGAGCTGGGCGGTCTCGCCCTTGAGGATGACGCGCGGCGTCACTTCAAATTCAGGTGTCGGCACCTTGCTCGACACGACGATTTGCATGTCGTAGGTGCTCGTGCCAGCAGCATTGGTGGCCTTCAAGGTCACGGTGTAGGTGCCAGGCTTTTCGTAGGAAGTGGCGGCATTGACGGTCGTGGCCTTTTCCTGCGTGCTTCCCGGCATGCTCCATTCGTAGGAACATCCTTCGTAAGGCATAGTGGCATTGATGAAACTGATGCGTTTGCCAACGGCCACATCGCCAACCGACGTAAACAAAGCGTCGGGCTTTGCCTGGGCGGCCACGGTGAAGGTTTTCTCCTCCTTCATGGTTTTTCCGCTCATGTCGGCCACTTCGAGGGTGATGGTGTGTTCTCCAGCTTCGGAGAAAATGACGGTGGGCGCATCCATCTTCAATGTCTGCTTGCCGTCGATGGTCCAAGTGCTGCTGATGACATTGGCCGACGAGGTGTTGATTGGGGTCACGGCCATGCCCGTTGTGATATTTTCAGGCAACGTGAAGCTGGCGGCCAAGACGCGCTTGTCTTTGAGCACCATGTTGTCGACCATGCTGTTTTGCGAACCTTCCAGTTTTTCCACCTTGAAACGGCCCGTGGCATCGGTTGGCACCTTGTCTTCGTTCATCTTGATTTCGCAGAGGAGGCCCGGCGTGTTGGTCGGATCGGCCACTTCTGCATACATCATGCTCTGGATTTCGCGCTGCGTGCGGGCTGTGCTCCAAACGCGGAACTCATCCAAACGGCCATTGAGACCTTCGCGGGAGGCGGCACCGATGTTGAAATCGCCGAAACCGCCAATGCCGTTGTTGCCCGAACCGATTTCACCAATGCTAACGCCGTTGATATAGGCGGTGCAACTGCCACCGTTGAACACCACAGCGATGTGGTTCCACTTGCTGGCCTTGAGCGCTCTCGACGGCGACTCAATGCGCGAGGAAGTGCTCCATCCAGCATAGAGCTGTCCGGAACTGGTGGCGTGGATGAGCACCTTGCCCCATCCTGGGCCCACTTGCTGGTTGTAGTCGGCCATTGAATTGGGGCGGAGCCAATATTCGATGGTGGCCTGCGGATAGTTTTCCTTGAAGAGGTCTTTGACAACGAGACCAGAATTGATGAAGTTGCGCACGCGGTTGCCAGCGGCGACGGCTTTTCCGTAGAACGCACCGCTCGGGGCGTCAATGCGCGAAGAGAGGATGGTCTTGTCGTTGTAGGCGTAGGCGGCACACACCTGATAGCTGTCGTGGCCGGCACGCGGCTTATAGGTCAGCACGGAGGGATCGAGCTGCTGAACGAGGGTGTCGTTGCGATAGACGTTATAGCCCGACAATTTGTAGGACGAAGCCTCGGGAGCTTCCCATTGCAGATTGTCGCCATTCTTCACGAGGTTGCGCGGCGCGTTGAAGTTCTCGCCAGAGACCACGAAGGAGATGATGGTTTTCTTGCCCTTGTTTTCAATCTTGATGCCGCTCTTGTCGATGGGGAAGAGGGTTTCGATGCCCAACGAGTCGAGCTCGTAGTCGATGACGGAGCAGTCGTAAACGTGTCCCACGCCGTCGGCTGTTGCCTTGCTCTCGATGATGAAGAAATATTTCAGGGGCTTACGGGTGTTGAACGAAGAGGAGAGGTCGGTCAAGTCGTAACCAAACTCCATCGGCTCGTAGTGCATGCCGTCGGCCCAACGTCCGAGCATCGGGGTCTCAGCATCTTTGCTGCTGTCGCCGTTGCCAGAGTATTTAAACATTTCGAAGTAGGTGGTCTTCTGCGGCGTCGTGGCGTTGAGGTCTTCCGAGATGCCAGCGCTCAGACGCAGTTCGCTGCGCTTCGAATAGTCCATCTTGATGCGCATGGTGCGCAACGGACGATAGTTGCGACGCACGTAATAAATTTGCGGCACATAATAGTCATCGCCAGCGGAAGTGACCACGGCATTTTTATACGGACAATAGATGAAGCCCTTGTTGGCCCAGTTGCCGCCCCAGGAGTTGACAAGAATCCAGGCTCCCACCTCGTCTTTGTCTTTTTCTCCGATAACAGCGTTGCCGTCGAGGTCAAACTCAATGCGGTCGTCATAGCCAACGAGAGTCAGCTCGTGGTCGAACGTATCGCCCCATCTGGCCACGTATTTCTTACCAGTGACGCCCAACTTGTAGTTTTGCAAGGAAGCGGGAATTTTACCGATGGTCATCTTACTGGCCACATCGACGTTACAAATGCCGCCTCCAGGATAGTCGGGATTGCCGCCGTGGTTCCAGAGCCATTGCTTCACGGCTTCACGGCCTTCTTCGGTCTTCACGCTCTGCGGAAAGAAGGCGTCGCTCTCCAGGCGGTTGAACATGGCTGAATACCATTTGTCGTAACCCTGCATCCAACCGAAGTCGTTGTCGGAACATTCCTGCATGCCGAAGAGGCTGGAATAGATTTGACCGCCATAGGTGGGATTGTTGGGGATGCCGTTGGCCATAGCGATTTTTTCCTTATACTCATAACTTGACATGGCGTGAAGCCAGGTGAAGTGGGTTGGATATTGGTTTTCGGGCAATTTGCCGCTCACGCCACGATAGCGGTTTATCTCGTAGCCGAACATATAATAAATGCCGGCGGCGGAACCGCAGGAATTGCTCACCTGACTGATGATGGGCGGGAAATAAATTGACTCAGCGTTGTTGACATAGTCGGGACGCTTGACATCTGGTTTGGCAACGAGGTGCTTGTCGACCTTCACGCGTGGAGAATACTCCGGGAATTTCTTGAGGTCTACTTTCACCTGACCTGAAACAGTGCTTGTTGCCGTTGTGATGGCGGCCAAAGCGGCCAGCATCAAAATACGAGATTGTTTCATGGAGCTATAGATATAATGCTTGTAATTCGGATAGATGAAAAAGGCGTAATAGATTTAATCACTTTTCACCTGCAATATTACGCAAAACTTTGAAATTACCAGGGAAATATACGAGAAAAAAATCACACAAATTTGCATAGCGAAGAATGGACGCGCAACACTGTAGCTCACTTTGCTCGCAAAGTGAGGGCCACGGATACATCGCGAAAAACGTTATAAGACGTGATGCCGCGAAGAACGTTATATTTACTCCCTACCTATAAGGTTGGGTGTTCAAAATTGAAATATCAAGCGGGGGGAGATTGTGTGGAAAAAGCCTTGTCTGCGGCCCTGTGCGGGCTGAAAGCCCAACAAGTCCCTAGCCCAGGGCAACGCCCTGGGTGCCATTGCCCCCATTCCCTACGCCCTGTAAGGTAGGGTGTTCAAAATAGGTATTTTTAGCGAGACTAAAGAATGTCTATTTTGA
>OGOQ01000081.1_pt1 | contig 103201 bp, 101 predicted proteins | sample 1552691 | NCBI WGS metagenome assembly OGOQ01 (sample SAMEA2580209, study PRJEB22360) | human gut metagenome | biome: human gut; feature: human-associated habitat; material: faeces | place: Denmark | collected 2008/2010
TACTTTTGATGGGAGAATCTTTCGGTTATTAATTAAAAAAGAACCGGATGAAATTATAACCGGTTCTTTTTTGATATTGTTTTTATAAATTATATTCCTGTTTGGACAAATAAACTAATTATTTCATTCAACGCAGCATATTGTTTTTGGAATTTTTGTGATTGTTTTTCCAAAACATTAATCTGTTTTTTATATTCCATAATAGATGCTTGGCATTCCCTTGCAGAATTGTTTAAGCTTTCTTGAACTTGTTGAGCTTCTTGCAAAACACTTTTCATTGAAATTCCCAAAGCTTCCATAGTTTGTTTGATGATTTGTGCGCCTGTTTGCCTTGAAACACCTGCAGGAAGTTGGTTGATGAGTTGTTTTAGGACCGCAATATTTGCAGGAATATCAAATCCGTCAAGTTCATTTGCAAAATTTTCTTTTTCAATCATTTGTGAAATTGGCGCAGTTTGAGTGAAATTCATAACGTGTGGAGATGTGAATTTGCTTGAAAAATCAGGGGCAGGGTTTTCAAAAGAAGTTAAGTTGATTGAATTAAAAGGTTTTTCAACCGGAGTTTCTTGTTCAACCGGTTTTTCTTTTACAGGTTCTTCTTCTGTATTTTCCTGATTAACAACAACTTCTTCATTTGTTGTTTCATATATTGGTTCTTCTTCATTATAAATTATTTCGTTTTCTGCTGGTGCCGGATGTTCTTCTGCAACCGGAACAGGGTTTTCAACAACATTTTGAATTTCAATATCTGATTGTTGTTTTAATGCTTCAACAATTTTCTTTCCTACGCCTTCTGTAATTCTGTTACTTACCATCAATAAACCTCTTTCTCAGAATTATTATAATATATTAATTAAATTATATCAAGAAAAACGAAAAATAGTTACAAAATGCTAAGAAAATATGATATTTTCTATTCCGGTGTTATAATAATAAAGAAAAATACTAGAATATGGGGAATAAAATGAAAAGACGTGCGTTTTTAAGTGTATATGACAAAGTAGGTTTGATTGATTTTGCAAAAAATTTGACAGAAAAGTTTGATTATGAAATTGTTGCAGGTGGAGATACTTACGAATTGCTTCGTAGTGCAGAAATTGATGTGATTAATCTTTCGGAATTTTCTAATACTGCCGGATTTTTGATGAAAGATTATGAAGCTTTGAATGAAACTATTTTGGCTGGGATTTTAGCAAACAGTTCTGATACTAGAGAAATGAATGAGTTAGAACGTTTTGCAGTAAAATCTTTTGATATGGTCGTCGTAAATATTTGCCCATTTGAAAAACTTGTGCTTGAGAATAGCAATATTGATGATGTAATTAAAAATATTGATGTTGTCGGAATGACATTGTTAAGGGCTGGTGCGAAAAATTATAGAAATGTAACTGTTATTATTGATAAAGTTGATTATTATGTTGCTTTGAATGCTAACGAATTTGGAAGGTTAAAACTTGCGGCAAAAGCGTTTAACTTTGCTGCTAATTATGATAGGGCTATATCTTCTTTATTGGCAGAACAAACCGGAGAAAAACCTTTTAAAACATTGAGTTTTGAAAAAGTTCGTGATTTGAAATACGGTGAAAATCCTCACCAAAAAGGTGCTATTTACAAAACTGAAAGAATGGTTGATTACGAAGTATTGGATGGCAAAGAGTTGTCTTTTAACGATATTTTGAACGTTACTGAGGCTGCTAATATTGTGAGCGAATTTTTTGATGTGAATGCTGTTTCTATTATAAGGCATACAAAACCTTGTGGAGTTGCTTTGGGGCGTTCAATTTATGATGCTTATACAAAAGCTTTTGATTGCGATCCTATCAGTTCTTTTTATGGAACAGTTGGTTTTTCAAAAACAGTTGATAGTGAAGTCGCAAAACACTTAAATTCTATGGCCGTTGAGGTTATTGTAGCTCCAGATTATTCAAAAGAGGCAATTGAAATATTTAATGATAACCCTGATATCAAGTTGGTTAAATTAAATACGCCTTTGAAAGAATATAGACAATTAGCCAGAGAAGATGTTATTATGTCCCCATTTGGCGCACTTGTTCAAGATAGCGATAGTAGCGAATTAGATAAAGATATGTTTAAAGTCGTTACAAGAGAAAAGCCGACAAAAGAACAAATTGAAGATGCAATTTTCGCTTGGAAAGTTGTAAAATACGCTAAAACAAATTCTGCGGTTATTGCAAGAGATTTTAAAACAGTTGCGATTTCTCAAGGACAGACAAATGCGATTGTTGCAGTTGAACAAGCCCTGAACTATGCTTGCGACAACTCAAAAGAGGCTGTTTTGGCATCCGATGCAACAATTCATGCTGAGGACTGTATTTATTCTGCGGTACAAGGTAGAATTAGTTTGATTATTCAACCGGGTGGTTCTGTGAAAGATCAAAAAATTATCGAAACTTGTGATAAATATGGTATTGCGATGATTACAACCGGTATAAGAAATTATAAACAATAGTTGTTGTGGAGGAAATTTTTATGGAAATAAAGTCTTGGGAAGACTATTTTTTAGATTTAGCAAAAACTTGTGCAAGTCGTTCAAATTGCTTGAGGGCGCAAGTTGGAGCAGTTATTGTTGGTGAAGATAAAAAGATTAAGGCAACAGGATATAACGGAACGCCTTCTAAAGTTGAATCTTGTTATGAGAGAGGAGAATGTTATCGTATAAAAAATAATATTCAATCAGGAACGAGATATGAAACTTGTCGTTCAATTCATGCTGAGCAAAATGCTATTATTCAAGCCGGTCAGGATAGATGTAAAGGATCTACAATGTATATTTGGGGACATAATTTTATTTGTATTTTATGTAAGAGGTTTATTGTTCAGTCTGGTATAAAAAATGTTGTTTTGCGTAAAGATGCAAATTCTCCAATTGTTCATGTAACAGTTGATGATATTCGACGTGAGCTTGAAGAAGCTTAGATTAAAACTTGCTTTTTTTTATAAAATCATTAAAATCATGCAAAGTCAGGTAGTAAAAAGGATTGAAATTTAGTGTTTTTTCTACTGAATTTGGATGATTTTTGTTTGCCTGCTATATAAATTTAAGAAAATATACGCTATTATAAATGTAGAAAGGTAGGCATATATGAGCAGTTTTTATCCACAATACGATTTGGCAGGAAGAATACAGCACACAAAACTCGACACAGGGTTTTCTGATATGCCTTCTGCAAGAATGACGAGGGTTGAAAATCAAGCCTCTCCGGATTTTAAACAGGTTATGTCTGGCTTGGTTGAAAACTTGAATACAGAGTTGAATGCTCCGGATGATTTGTTAAAAGATGTGATGTCAGGTAGTAAAAATGTTGATATTCACGATGTTATGACTGCAATGGCAAAATCAGAAATTAGTATTAACGTTGCAACTCAACTTACTGGAAAAGTCATTCAAGCGTATGATAAAGTTATGCAAATTCAGGTGTAGAATAACTTTAGATTAGGAATAATTTAACAGACTTGGGAAAAGCTTGTATTTAAAAACAATTGCAGGCGGTTACAAAGAGGGCAGAAGATGGATTTTAAAGAACTATTAGAGAATAAACCTTTATTATATGGGATTATTGGCGCAGTGGTGCTGTTTTTGGCATTGATTGTAACCGTTAGTATTATTGGTGGCTCTAAAAAGTCTGCAAACGGAACTGAGATTACCGGTGAACCGTTAAAAGAAAATGTTGATTTGTTAACAACTGACAATGCAGGAAAAGCTATTGAAATTCAGGCACTTCTTGCCAAATACGATATTGTTGTTAGTAGACGACTTGATGGTACAAAATCTATTCTTTACTTGAAAAAAGGTGATTGCAAAACAGGTAGAAAAGCTTGTTATACAACAGATAGAGATCAAGCATTAATTCAAATTGTTCAAAGCGGTTTGATGGATCAAAACGTTGGCTTGGAAATTTTTGATAAAGGTGATTTTACATCAACTAAAGAAGATAAAAAAATCAGATTATCAAGAGCAATTAACGGTGAATTATCAAGACTAATCAGAAGAATTGATGGTGTTGATAACGCATCTGTTTTTATTTCTATTCCGGAACAAACAATGTTTACATCTATGCAGAAGCCTGTTACTGCAACGGTGCAGATTACTTTAGCAAAAGATGCAACAAAATTGGATCAATTGAAAGTTAAAGCTATTACAAATCTTTTGTTGGGCAGTGTAACTGGTTTGACAGCGGAAAATATTGCTATTACTGACACAAATGGCAATACTTATCACAGTATTATGGATGCAGAAGATGAGATGTTGCAGCGTTTGGAAGAAAATGATAAATATATGACAACAAAGGTTAATCAACAATTGGATAGATTAATCGGTCAAGGAAACTATGTTGCGACAGTTAGTACGTTCTTACGTCAAGCTCCGGTTGAAAAGTTCACAATTGATTACGATCCGAACAGAAAAGCTTCAGTAAGTGAACAGTCTTTTAGAGAAGGATTGGGAGATCAAACCAGTGATTCTAATAAGAATTTGAATGCAGTAAGTGTATATCTTCCAAATGGTTTGCCTAATGGTACTGCAAACTCAAATCAAAACAGAAACTATTCAAGAACTGCAACAGAAACTCAATATGGTGTTACAAAAACTCAAACAAATGAGTATATTAAACCAGGAGTTGTTGAAGATATTTCAATTGCGGTTACGTTGGATAAAAATGCGCTTCCGGCAAATACAACATTGGAAGAGTTAAAAGAGTTGATAGCAAAAGCAGCAAGTCCAAAAGTTAGTGCAGATAATGTTTCTATTGCATTTTCAGATTCTACAGATCCGTATTTGGCAAGTGACAAACCGTCTAACCTTCCAAAACCAGATGAAACAGGTAACCCATGGTGGCTTGCGGTAGCATTGAGTGCAATCGGTTTAATTATTGTATTCAAAGCTATTTCTAACAGAGTTCAACAAATTCAAGAAGCAAACAGACGAGAAGTTGAACTACTTAGACAAAAAACTGCCCAACAAGAACAACAATTGTCAGATATTAATCAAAGAGCTGCACAATTGACTGAAAGACAATCCGAATTGGCTCAAGGACTTGTTGAACAACAACAAAGAGGTGCAATTCCTCAACAAAATCCAGCACAATTAGCTGATACATTATCTAATTTGTCAGCAGAACTTGCAAATACGGATGATGAAGAAGCTGGTGAAAAAATTAAAAGCTGGATTGAACAAGGGTAGCTTGGTGAATAGTGAATGGTGAGTTGTGAATAGACCATTTCGTTATTCTAGCCAGATAGGTCGGATTTACTAATCCGACAAAAAAGTTAAGTAGGGCGGGATACCTATTCCGCCATCAAGACAGAGGAAAGGGAAGTTTACAAAGCAAAACAGATGCGAAGAAGACAAGTTGATTAGTGCTTGGAGTTATTTTAAGAAATACTTCGAGTGCATGAGTAAAGTAAAGCGGTACTACAGAGCTTGTTAAAAATAGTTTGAAAGTTTTTAAAAGCGCATTTTAGGCAGTTGTAAGCTATATTGAAAAAATGGCAATACAGGGTTTTGATTATAAAGGTTTTGCACAAAATTTGGCTCAACAGGCGTTGGAGCTAATTCCTCCTGATTTTAATGACAATCAGAAGAATTATGTTGCTAATACATTGTTAAATTTTGCGACTGTTGCCGGTCAGGCTTTATATGATGATGAATCTTTAGGTTTTAATCTTGATCAGGCGGTAATGATTACTCAAATTATTGCTGAATGGTCATTTCACAAGTCTGTTGACTTGGTTCGTTCGGGTATTCCGCAACAGTATTGGGATCCTGTTATGCAAAAAATTGCATATACGATTTTTGAGATTGCTAAAAATGCTTTTCATCAAGGGTTACCGCAGGATCAGTGTTTGCAATTGATAGAACACCATGTTAAAAAGACTTGGATTGATTGTATTGAAGAATTAAAAGATAAAAATTTGATTGATGAAGGTTTGAAAGAGCAAGCTGAAAGTCAATCAAATATTGATGCAATGATGCAACAAGCACAGGCAGAACAACAACAAGCCGCACAGGTTCAAAGTCCTCAAATGCAACAAGGAGTTCCAGCTCAAAGCGGAGCATCTGTTCCTATGCCGTCAAATCTTGGTGCTAATGCAAAAGTGTTGAAATTGGCAACTTTGGCAATGTTGTTCCAAAAAATGAAACAGGAAAGAGTTCAAACTATTTTGAACAAATTTAATCCTGATGATGCTGGTTCTGTAATCAAGTTTATGGAAATGCCTGATTTGCAATCAAAGGTTGATCCATATTCTGCGATGAGATGTTTGCAAGAAATAAAAGCAAATCTACCTGCTGTTGGACAAAATTTGACACCTTCAACAATTATTTCAAAAATTCAAAATGTTTCGCAATATTTAGATAGATCACAACTTGAACAAACATTAAGGATGGAACGTGGTAAGGTGAAAAAGTTCGTATTCAGTGCTTTAGAGGGAGAATATTACGAAATTCCGCCAAAAGTTGCAAATATTATTGCCACACACCTAGAAGATAGTGTATAATATAATTAATCATGATTATTAAAAAGAATGCCGGTAAAAAGGCGGAGGATATTGTAGTAGAAAATCCGGTTGAAAAAGAACCGGAAGTTAAGGTTGAAGAAGAAAAAATAGACTTGTTTAACCTTGATAACATAGATTTTAAGCAGCGTCAGGAGCGCAGACGAGGCGACAGACGCAGAGGTTTCAGGAGAATTGATGACCGAAACCTTATTTCTCGTGCAAGGGAAGAAGCACAAAGTATTAAGGAAGCAGCAGCAAAAGAAGGATATCAAGAAGGTTTGGAACAAGCAAAAGCAGATATTCTTGATGTAAAAAATGCTATAACTGCTTTTTTAGGTGCAAAACAAGCGGTTTTCGACTATATTGCTCCTGATATTTTAGAAATAAGCGTTGAAATTGCTCAAAAAATTATTAAAAAAGAATTACAACAAGATCCGAATGCAATATTAGATAACATTTTAGCTTTGTTAAAAACGTTATCAAAAGAGGAAACTAAAATTACATTAAGGGTAAATCCGGCACAAGTATCTTTGTTAAAATCAGAAGTTCCGTCATTGTTGAATGAAGCGGGACTGGATGCAAAAGTTCTGGTTGTTCCAGATGAAACAATTATGGAAGGTGGTTGTGTAGTTACAACCAATAATGGCGTGATAGATGCAACAATTGAAACTCAATTGGCAGTAATAAGTGAGGCTCTAAGAGAAATTTAATGGCACAAGAACAAGCCCAACAAGGGGGCGGAGGAACAAATTTAAGTGAAATTTTTATGGCAATATTTGTATTATTGCTAATTGTTCTTTTGCTGTGCGAACTTCCAAACTGGATTGTTAACATATGTATCTGTTTGAATATTACGTTGGGTGTTGTTTTGTTGATGATTTCTCTGTATGTAAAGAAAACATTAGAATTGGCATCTTTCCCGTCAATTATTCTTATTGGCACAATGTTCAGGCTTGTACTTTCAATTGCATCAACAAGATTAATTTTGTCAAAAGGAGAGGCTGGTGAAGTTATTCACGCATTCGGTACGTTTGTAACCGGTGGTAATATGATAGTTGGTGGGGTAATCTTCCTTATTATTACGGTCGTTCAGTTTATGGTAATTACAAAAGGTGCTGAACGTATCGCCGAAGTTGCTGCCAGATTTGCTTTGGATGCGATGCCGGGTAAACAAATGACAATTGATGCGGATTTTAATGCAGGGTTGATTTCACCGGAAGAGGCAACTAAAAAACGTGAAGACTTGCAGAGAGAATCAAACCTTTTTGGTAGCATGGATGGTGCTATGAAGTTTGTAAAAGGGGATACAATTGCTGGTATTATTATTGTTTTGATTAACATTATCGGTGGTTTGTGTATCGGTTGTATTATGAACCAAATGCCTATTGCAGATGCGGTTTCTAAATATACAATCCTAACAATTGGTGACGGTTTGGCTTCTCAGTTACCTTCTCTTTTGATGTCAATTGCAGCCGGTGTATTTATGACACGTTCTTCTGCCGCAAATTCTTTAGGTACAGATGTTACGTCTCAGATTGTTAGTAAGCCGAACGCTTTATTCTTAGCTGCAAGTTTCTTGATATTGTTGGCTTTGACTGGTCACTGGACAGGATTACCTTGGTTACCGTTTACGTTATTTGCGGTGGGATTGTTTGTTGCTGGTTTCTCTACTTTGATTAACGCAGATGTTCAATCTCAATTAGGACAATTAGAAAATGTTCGTCAGAATATGCAAGATTTGGTTAACCCAAATAGAATGTATGAACGTTTGGGGGTTGATGTTTTAAGTTTGCAAGTCGGCTCTAACTTGCTTGTAATTGCAGATCCTGATCAGGAAGGTCAATTGCTTGCTAAAATTGCTGCTTTACGTCAGAGAGTTACTGATGAATTAGGTTACATTTTGCCAAATATAAGAATTATGGATTCATCTGCTCTTGATGCGAATGAATATATGATTTCTATTCGTGGAAATACTGTTGCTACTGGGTATGTTTATCCAGGTAAATTGATGGTTATTGCGGATCAATGGGATGCTATGAAAAAAGATGTCCCTCAAGATGCGATTATCGGTATTGACCCTACTTACCAAACTCAGGCATATTGGATTTCGCCTGAAGATGCTAAAACTGCTCGTTCTGTTACGGCGGTAGATTCAACAGATGTAATTGTTACACACTTGCAAGAATGTGTAAGAAAACACGTAGATGAGGTTATGACAAAAACTGATGTTCTTAAACTTATGGAACTTGTTAGATCTCAAGACCCTACGCTTGTTAACGACCTCGTTCCGACAATTATTTCTACAAGTGATTTGAGAAAAATCTTTGTTAACCTTATCAGAGAAAAAGTTTCTATCAAGGATATTATTTTTGTGTTTGAAAGACTTTGCGATTATGCAAGATTTTCGAAAGAACCTGATATTTTGTCAGAACGTTTGAGGGCTGCTTTAGGTCGTCAAATTTGTTTGTCAAATGTTGGGGATGATAAAGTTTTGTATGCGTTGACGCTTTCTCCTGAATGGGAAAAAACGCTTGATGACAGTTGCCAGAGAACCGAGCTTGGCACAATGTTCTTGCTTAATCCAATGCAGGTACAGGAATTGATTGAAACAACAGCTACAACATTGATGAGAGCGCATCAGGCATGTGGTCAACAACCAGTAATTTTGTGTTCTCCTAGAATTAGATTGCCACTATATCAATTGTTAGAACGACATATTCCGACGATTGTTGTAATTTCTTATTCAGAATTGATTACGGATATTAAGGTTGAGGCAATTGATACAATTGGCGAATCTTATCAGATGGAACAATAGTTTCCACTCTCTCTTTGTGAGAGGGAGCAATTCTATACGAACATAAGTGAGTATTAGAAATGCGGGAGAGGGTTAATTTATGAAAAAAATAATCTTATTTTTAATCTCAATATACCAAAAGATTTCACGTCATACTCCGCCTGTATGTCGCTTTTATCCGACGTGTTCCGAGTACACAAGGCAAGCGATAGAAAAATATGGAGTGTTAAAAGGTGGTTGGTTGGGGATAAAACGAATTTGTAAATGCCATCCGTTTCACGAAGGTGGTAATGATCCAGTGCCATAAAAAGTGAGAAGTGAAACGAGAGAAGTGAAAAAACATTTTGCTTTAGTAACTGAGTTTATCCTATTTAACCCATTTGAAGCTTCTAACGTAATTTTCGCCGTTGATATCACCATTAATATCAACAAAGAATATTCTATAAATATCTGTTGCGTTTTTGATGTTAGGAATTTTGGCTATATCTTCTTGTAATAACAATTTTTCTGTCGAATCATTTATGCCGGGAATTGTGTTGAACAGTGTATTAAGCGATGCGTTTTTAATTTTGCCAAACACTGTTGTTATATTTTTTGTTAAACTTCCATATATATTCATATCTGCAACAGAGGTAATTATGTTATAAGAGCCTGTCATATACATATTCAGCTCGTTTCCGTTTGAATAAATATTGACTTTATTTACAATTCCATTTGTAATATGCAAGTTGCCGGAAATACTTTCAAAATTACCTGTTTTAAGCGGAGTAACCAAGTCTATTAAACTATTTATTGAAAGTCCTGTAAATCCGCCTTTTAATAAGTTCCCAGCTTTTAAAAGATATTCAAGAGAACCGAGTTTTGGCATTCTTCCGTCTGCGATTTTGAAAGTTCCGTTTCCGCCTAATGTTTTGAAACAATCATCTTGTGTGTCGCCTTTACAACTTAGAGCAAAATGTCCGTTTACATTCCCATAAACTTGACCTTTTAAATCAAACAATGCTTCAGACATAATTGCAGCATTCGCTTTATCTAATGTAATATCAAGGTTTGTGTGATGGTTAGTTAAATTGTGCTTGAATTGACCGAAAACAGAGCCTTGTGCTATTTCGAATTTGAAATTGTTTACATCTAACAAACCGCTTTTGTTCAAGTTAAGTTGTGCAGTGAAATTGTCTGCATTAATGTTTCTAATTTTTACTTTGTCAGCTTCAATATTTGCTTTTTGTATAATAATTTGTGAAATATCAAGGTTTTGGTTTTGTGTTGAAGTTGATGTGTGCGTATTGTTTCTAATAGATTCAGCTTCCATATCACGCATTGTATCTGTAATTTTATTGATGTTCAAATCCGGAAGTTTAAGTGTTGCGTTTTCAATTATATATGGTGGAATTAATTTATTTTTGATAACGGCGTTTAGGTTAATGTCGTTGGTTAAAACAGTTCCCCTACTTTTTGCATAAATCTTATCGTTTTTGAAATCAAGGTTAACATCTCTAATTGTTGAATCAAAAAATGGAATATCAATACTTGTAACATCAAGTTTCCCCTTGATTTTAGGATTTAAAGATGTTCCGTTGAGAACAAGATCTGATGTAAATACGCCTTGTTTCATAAACGGTTTTCTGAAAATTACGTTAAAAATTCTTGCATCAGTTGGGTTTTGTGTTTTTATTTTAAAATTATTGAACCCGATTATGTTATTTTTTTGTAAATTAAGTGTGCCTGACGCATTAAGTTGAGTTTTTGCGTAAGGTTTGTTGTTTTGTGAGGTAATAATTCTGTCATATTGTAGGTTGTTAATTCTGATTTTGTTTGGAGAAAGAGTGTTGTTGATTGTTATTTTAACAGGATTTTCTGTATCTCCTATTGACGCTCCCATATAATATAGGCTGGAATTTTCAAGTATATTGAGAGTAGAATTTGTGTTAAGGTTGTTTAAATCTCCGTTTACCTTTGTTGTTAAAATTGCATCGCCTTTCAGTTTGATTGGATAAAGCGCATTGTAATTGAAGAATTGATCAAAAAATTCTTGTGTAGGTTTTGCGTTTATGTATAAATTTAGGTTTGGATTTATTTGTGCATTTGCAATTTTACCATTAACAAATATTGGCATTTGTCCTAATTGAGAATTGATTTTGTTAAGATGGAGTGTATTATTTCTTAACAGAATACTTCCGCTTTTTAGAATTAATTTTGCTTGTTTAGGCTTATACAACAAGCTTACATTATCAAGGATTGAAAAAGCATTAAGGTTGTTATTTACAATTTTTGCAGATATATCAACATTCCCGTTTAAAAATTCAATATCTTTGAGAGTGTTTGCCGTTTTGGGCGGAAGAATATACTGTAGAGCGTTGTCATTAATTAGGTTCAAATCAAGTGATTTGATTTTGCAATTACCATTTACAAGTCTATTTTTTTCAAACATTTTATTAATGTTCAAAGAAATAAAATATGGACTTTTTTTGAAAGTTCCTTGTAATTTATGTAATTTGAAATTAGAGTTTTTAAGTTCAAAAGAACTATTGTCATTAATGATAATTGCGCTTTTAGCACCTTTGTTGGAATAAATATTTCCTTTTAAATAAATGTTGTCATAATCTATGTTTTCAATGTCACCTTTATATTTGCCGGCAAAACTAGTGTTAATCGTTGCTAAATCGTGTTTATAAGGTAGTTTAATATTGTTTGGTAAAGTTTTTACTGCATCTCCGAGATTAAAACTATGGCTGACAACTTGGGCATCGCAATTATTGTCTTTTATTTTGCCGTTTACCTTGATTTGCGATTTATTAAGTTTCGTTTTTAGGTCAAAATTCGCATCCATATTGTTGAATTTGATTGTACCTGATGTTTGAGAAATTGCAATTGGAGCGTTTTTAAGTTTGATTGTGTCTGACAAAAGTTCAATAGAGCCTTTCGCAAATAAGTTTTTGTTGAAAATGATGTCGTGCGGATCTTTGACTTTGCCTGTCAAATTGATAGATGCGTTAGCATTTCCTCTAACATAATCAATAGGAGTAGTTAGTTTTTGGATATCAGTAAGCATTGGAGAAGTTTTGATAGTGTTTAAAAGTTTTCCGATATCTTGTCCGTTAGTTATTACATTAAAATTAAGTACCCCCAACAAAGAGCAAGTCCCTTTAACAGAAATAGGTTTACCGTTAAGGTTTGCAGTTTTACTTTGGAATAGAGTATTTTGGTTGTCAAAATCAAGTGTTCCGGATGCGTTGTTAATTGTCATATTGTGAATATCAAGAAATGACACTATTGCATCTCTAAAATAAAATTGTCCCCAACCGTGCGGATTTTCTTTAGTTCCGATGATTTTTAGGTTAATCCCGCCTTTCCCTTTGATATCCATAATTGGAACAGGGCCTAGTTCAAAATGGAGGATTTTGTGTAGCGGATTAAGTACAATTTGTGCAGTTTTAAGGTCTACGCTATCTGTACTTGTAATCATTAATTCTGTATATTTGGTGTATAAGTTAATTGGCCCTTTTACCCAAACGGTTTGAGTTTTGCTGGTTGGAACTTTTACATCAAGATTTAATTTGTCTCCAAGAAATGCAAGTTTGATTGTAGCTTTTTCAGTATTCGGAATTGGTTGAACCATGTAAGCATTAGATACCATCACATTCCCTCTAACATCAGGGGTAGTGGCTTTCCCTTTAATTTCCAAATTGCCGATTACATCTCCTTTAAACACTGTTTGTTTTAGTAAATATAAATTCATATCCGGACATAAATCAGGTTCTCCCGGTAGAAGTGGAATTATATCCTCTGCTTTGGAATTATTTATTGTAACTTTTAAATTTAGGTTTGGAATTTTGTTGTTTAATTTTGTAATTTCCCCTGTAGTAAAAGCACTTATGTTTGGTGCAGAAATACTTGCATCATTGATTTGTAACCCGTTTTTAATTGTTGTTATATTTGATTTTAATGCAATTTTTCCGACATGATGAATTGACTTTGCGTTATCTTCTCCGAATATTCCTAAATCTTTGATATATAAATTTGTTTGAATTTTCTTGTGATTATCGAGAGTTTCGGTTGTTTGAGCAGTAAAATTAATTATACCTGATAGAGCTTTTATTTTGTTTTTTGATAATGCTTTTGCGTAAATTGAAAAATCTGACAGATCTAAATTCGCAATATGTCCTGAAATATCGCATTGATCATTAGAAATTTTGTTGATAGGAAGTTTTAAATCAATATCAGACTTAATAAAAGCTTTTTTCTTGCCGGTTTGAATTTCTGCAATAGTTGAAAAATTAATATGTTTATTGTTTTCAAAATTGTCTATAGTTAAATATTGTCCATTCATACTTATTTTTTTTGTTTGAACTTTATCATTAAGATTTATTTCGTATGAATTAAGGTGTATCCTGGCATGAGATAGTTTTAGCGTCGCTTTTTCTTTTGGTAGCTCAATAACATATTGACCTAATTTTAATTTATTATCTTTGTCAAAAACTAGGTTGGTTTGAATATTTTCTGCTGAAAAATCGTGGATATCAATTTCTTTAAAAATCAGTGGTAAAAGTCTGATGCTAATATAAGGTTTTTCGACATCAAAAGCTTTTGAATTGTCATCGTTAAGTATCGCAAAATCATCTGCTTTAATCTTAATTGCCGGAATTAACCCCATTTTTAAAGATGGATTTTGTATTGATATTTTATAACCACTCTTTTTTAAAACTGCCTGTTCAATTAAATCAATATTGTTTGGCAGGTCAATAATTGCAGGAATTCCCCAGTAGTAAACTCCATATAGAGCTGTCATAGAAAATAATGTTATTAATACCTTTAAATTCCTGCTCATAACCTGATTATACGATTAAAAAGAACAAATGTAAATGTTATTACAAGAGAAAAATGTGTGGTGTTACTACGTTTTTTTTGATTTGTAGAATGATAAAATCGAGAGTTTTTTATTAATATTCTTCACACAATACTTGAAAATAGGCTTGCGGGTGATGACAATTAGGACATTTTTTGGGTGCAGATTTACCGTGATGAATATAACCACATTCTCTACACATCCAGTTGGTTTCTTCTGGTTTTGAAAAAACTGTGTTATTTTTTACATTTTCTAATAATTTTGAATATCTTTTTTCATGGTGTTTTTCGGCTTCCACTACATGATGAAATGTTTCGGCAATTTCATCAAAACCCTCTTCTCGTGCCACTTTTTCTCCCTCCGGATAAAGAATAGACCATTCTTCTTTTTCTCCATTAATAGCACTTTCAAGGTTTTCTTTTGTAGTCCCTAATTCAAATGGATAACTTGAATTAACCTGACCGATTGTGTTGCCAATATGTTCATAAAACAGTTTTGCATGTTCTTTTTCGTTCTCTGCGGTAATAAGAAAAATTTCTGCAATTTGTTCGTATCCATCTTTTTTAGCTTGTTTGGCAAAGAAACTATATCGATTTCTGGCTTGCGATTCCCCTGCAAATGCGTTTATTAAATTTTGTTCAGTTTTTGAGCCTTTTAATATCTTTTCTGTCATAAAAATTCCCTCCGTTTTTATTTTTGCAAAACGGAATGAGGTTTAAATTAGCCGATTGGGTTATTACGAGAGGCTAAATATACTACTTTATTCGGATTATATAACTGAAAAATAAATTCATAATAAATGTGAAGAAGTAGGAAATAGAATTATGGATTTGTTAAATTACACAAAAAAATTATATGATAAAATAAAATTTTACGACTCGATTGCACAAAGCTCATTTTCAGGTTTGCGCAACACAAACCCGTTTGCCAAACCCATAAATATAACTATTGTTTGGGTCGAAGAAGATAGAGAAAATTAATTTAAACTCTAGCTCCTGTTTCTTTGTCAAAATAATAGATGTCTGTAGGGTTAATACTCAATTTAAGAGTTTTGCCGATGTCATAGTCAGCAGAAAGTTTTGCAGAACATTTCTTGTCACCGATATTAAAATATGCGATTTTTTCACTGCCTAAAAGTTCTGTTATTTCGACATCTACAGTTAATTTTAAATCACCGCCCGTAACCATTTTTTCAGGCCTTATCCCTAAAATAACATTTTCTTTACTGATATTTGGAAAATGTTCACTATTAATAAAATTCATTTGAGGAGAACCTACAAAACCTGCAACAAATGTGTTTGACGGATTGTTATAAATTTCTTCAGGGTTTGCTGCTTGTTGTATTTTTCCTTTATCCAAAACAACAACTCTATCACCCATTGTCAAAGCTTCTGTTTGATCGTGAGTTACGTAAATAAACGTCGTTTGAAGTTTTTCGTGTAATTTTTTGATTTCTGAACGCATTTGAACTCTTAATTTTGCATCAAGGTTTGATAGCGGTTCATCCATTAAAAAAACTTTTGGGTTTCTAACAATAGCACGCCCAAGAGCTACACGTTGTCTTTGCCCGCCTGACAATTGTTTTGGCTTTCTGTCTAAATACTCGCCCAAATCCAAGATTTCTGCAGCCTCTTGAACTTTTTTCTCAATTGTAGCTTTGTCTATTTTTCGCATTTTTAATCCAAAAGCTATATTTTCTCTTACTGTCATGTGTGGATATAGTGCATAACTTTGGAAAACAAATGCAATATCTCTATCTTTTGGGTGAACATCATTAACCTTTTTGTCCCCGATGTAAATTTCTCCGGATGTAATATCTTCAAGTCCGGCAATCATTCTTAAAAGAGTTGATTTTCCGCAGCCGGAAGCTCCTACAAGAACAACAAATTCTTTGTCATTGATATTTAGGTCGATATTATCTATAACTTTTTTCTTATCATAAATTTTAGTTACGTTTCTTAAAATAACATTGCTCATCTTTATTCCCTTTATTACGCTCCCACTTGCTTTTAAGTTCTAATTAGCTTTTTCAATTGGCAAAATTATATTAAAAGTAGAACCTTTCATTACTTCTGAATTAATCCAGACTGCGCCACCCATTCGTTTAAGCATAGTGTATGCAGTGCCTAAAGTTATTGAGCGAACTATAGTCTTTTTGTGAGTTTTATCTAATTGTGTGTAAGGCTCAAAAATTCCGTCAAGTTCTGCTTCAGCAAGTCCCATTCCAGTGTCAGAAATTGATATTTGTACGTATGAAAGGCTACTTGAGGCTTTCCCAATTTTAGCTCCTGATTTTTTTACGACATCCATATCTGGATGGGTTACTTTGATAAAAATAGTGCCGACATCTGTCAATTTTATAGATGTTTCTATAATGTTTTGCAAAATTATTTTTACGGCATTTTCGTCGTTATGAATAGCCTTTTTGTTAAAATCTTCTGTATCATACTCTACTGTTAAATTCTTTGCATTTAATATGTTTTCATTATTTTTAACAATAGTTTGAATTGTGTTAATAAGATCAAAAGTTTGATTTTCGCAGTTGAACAAAGAAGATTCAGCTTGTGCAAATTCTAAAAATTTGTCTATAAAATATAACAATTCAGATGAATTTTTATGAATAATTTTTACATATTTTTCTTGTTTGTCATTGATTTTACCTCCCATTCCATCCATCAAGGCTTGAGAAAAACCTATAATTGATTGGATAGGAGATTTAAACTCATTGGATAGTTTGACAAACATAACATTTTTTTCTTTGTTAAGTCGCCCTGTTCTTTCGGCAATGGTCAAAACATTTGTCATTGCAGTAACATCACGAACCGTAATAAAAAATTGTTCAACATATTTTTTAGCATTCATTTCTACAAAAAACTCTTTTTCGTCGGGAGTAAAAGCTCCGGTTACGACAGAATTTTTTTTAGAATACGATTTTTGTGCTAATTCAGTACCATTTGCAACGAACTCATCAAAATTTCTATTTTTTAGTTCAGAATTTTTTGTCTCGAAAATTATTGCTGCTTTGTCATTTGTCCAAACAATTCTACCGTCTAAATCTATTACAAACACTGCGTCTGGTAGGTTTGACAAAACTTCTTTAGGATTTATGTTGCTAAACAAATTTGTAAAATTCATGGTTGCAATACTTTCAATAATGTTGTATAGTTTATATAACCTTTATATACTAAAAATCGACTACATTGTACTTTAAATATAGCATAAACAGTTTGTAATAAAAGATTATATATTAATTTTTGTAATTTTTTTTTTACATACTAGCAAAAATTTTTATTTTTGTGTTTTAAAACAACAAACGAGAATATAGAGTTATAAAATAAGTTGCGGCACAGTGCTGTAACCCCGAACAAAGAAAAGAGGATGTGACTATGAACGAAATTCCTAAAAACGCGCAAGGTCCAAGCATTCCACAACCAACATCTAAAATTGAACAGGTTAAACCAGAAGCTGTTGATGCTCAAACTCAAAAGCCGGTTGATGTCCAACCTAAAGAAATTAATGAAATTCCTGAAAATCCGGCAGATCGTTCAGCAGTAAAAGTTGATAACCTTGAAAACGATTTGAAAATTTTCGCAGCAAATCCTGATTTGGCTCAGAAGGCTCTTGAAGTTGCAGAATTAGCTGAAAAACGCTATGCAGCAGCAGGTGTTGAACAACCTGAGTTAAAAGCATTAGCGGTTGGCAAAACTTTCGTTGAAGAATTTCAAAAATAGTTATTTTTTGAAATTTATAAGGTCTATTATCGCAAATAGGAGTTTGTTTTGCGGTACGTTTTGTAGTCGTTTAGGAGTTTCTGAACCGGCAATTGGTTATTTCTCTATTTATTTAGGTAATCAATAACAGCTTTTAGTCCTAATTTGTAACTATTTGCTCCAAAGCCTGAAATTTGTCCTATGCAAACAGGTGCAAGGTATGAATGATGTCTAAATTCTTCTCTCTTATAAATGTTTGTCATATGTACTTCTATTGTCGGGATATTGACTGCGGAAATAGCATCTCTTATGGCAATACTTGTATGAGTGTATGCTCCGGCATTTATTATTATTCCATCAATTCCATCTTTTGCTGAATGGATTTTTTCAACAATTTTGCCCTCAATATTACTTTGATATGTTTCTAAATCAATTCCGAGTTCAAATGAGAATGCGTATAAATCTTTTTCTAAATCTTTTAATGTCATGGTTCCGTACTTTTCAGTTTCTCGAAAACCAAGCATATTCATATTTACGCCGTTTATTACAAGTATTTTCATGTTCTTACCTCTAACTACTATTGTACAATAAAACCAATGTTTTGTAAAGAATTGTTAAAATTTTGACAACATGTATGCTCAAAAAATCATGCTTGAATTATCATGCATGTACAACTATCCCCAAATCTCCTCCCAAGATTATTGTTCAAAGCTGTACCAAGAGTACAGCTTCTTTTTTTGTATAATTAATTAAAATAATTGACTTATAAAAATAAATCACTACAATATAATATGTAAGACATTTTACGGGGATGTAGGATGAGATTAGTGGAAAAGCTGAAAGAATATGAAAATCAGTACATGTTTATCAAGTGGGCAACCGGTGGTGAATATGGAAAATTGATATATGCTGGCGAAGATTTTATTGAATTTAATGTTATAGATGTTGATACAATGGACTATTCAGAAACTGTGTTAATTCACAGTCCGTTGATTTTGGAAGTTGCTATTGGTGGAGCGGATGTGCAACGTATTGTTGCAGAAGTTTCGTCTAAAATTTCTATTGATGAAGGTTAAATTTCCCCCCTAAATAAAATTATTAAATATTGAAACTTTTTCTAGCTCCTTCTTCATGGTAGAAACCGCCACCACAGATTGTTTCTACAACTTTTAGAACAAATTCTCTAGGTGCATCAACTTGGTTTAGGTAAAATTCTCTATTTGGAAGGTGCCTAATTTTCATAATAGAATTTTGCGTTGATTCCGGTGGAATAAATAGTGAGGCAACTTCGTTATCAAGGAGTTTGCCCATTTCTTCATCGTGATCGGCAACACCTTTCATTAACTCGTAATAATTACCTTTGATAGCCATAATTCTGCTTGAAAATAGATGTTGACCGTCTTCTCTGTAAAGAGCTTGCGGTTGGTAATTGCATCTTGTTGTAAAACTCATTTTGTGCCAAAGAATGTTGACGATGACAACCGACTTTTGCGGGTCTGTGTCAACATAAATATTTTGAGTTGTTATGTTGCGAGAAGAAAAAGCCTCTTTTAGTGTGTCAACAACGATTTGCAAGTTGTCAATCATTCTTAAAAAAATCTCGTTTGTATTGACATTTGCATGTTGATAATCCAAGAATTGCTTGTACATATGAGTAGATACAAGCCCTACTCTTTCTTGAATTAGAGCAGATTTTCTTGCTGATGTTTCAGAATTATCAAAGCTTTCAAAGTTATTTAACAATTGATTTTCCATCCTTTTAACCACATGTAATAATAAACATGAAATTATGTAAAGATTATATTTTTTTTCTTTACAAACATGAATACGTAATTTGGTTTATTTATTCCTTTTTAAATCTTATAAGGAAGTTGAACGCATTTTGCAGATTATGACTACTGGGGAATATGTTAATGTGATTTGTGGAAATTCCTTTTTATATTTATCGCAAAATTCTTTTACTTCTTTAAATGTCCAGTGCTGGGTTGTGAGAGAGTTTACGCCTGTATTTTTCATGTGTGCCAATAATTCAAGCGGAGTATTAAATGATAAAATTTGATCAAATTCTTCTGCATAAAGAATTTCAAACTCTTTGCTTACTACATTTTTTATTTCGTCGAAAGTCTTATAGTCTAAAGAAAGTCCTGTTAAATTTTTTATTTCTTTAAAATTTTTGTCAGAAAAAGTGGAAAAAGCTAAAATCCCATCTGAATTTAATTGTTTTTTGCAGTGAAAACAAATATTTTCAAGTTTGTTGAACCATTGAAACATGGCATTTGAAATAATTAAATCACTTTTTGGTGTTTTGACTTTCAGGGCGTTTCCACAGTAAAATTGTACATTAGGAATAATTTCTGATACATATTTTTTTGATTTTTCGACTAAATCGTTTGCGCTATAGGTTTTAAATTTAATAGCTTTTACAATTTCTTTTGTCAAAATTCCAGTGCCACAACCTAGCTCCAAAATTGAATTGAAATCCGTTTTTATTAAGGAAAGATTTTTGACCAATTTTTCAGCCATAAGTCTTTGTACTATTGCGTTTTGATTATAGGAATTAAAACTTTTTTCAAATTGCTTTTTTATTAATTTTGGGTTTATTTGCATAATATTTCTTTCCAACTTTTAAAATTATAGTATGGAAAGTGTCCGCTTTCAAGTATTTCGATTTTGGCATTATTTTGCCAAAAGTTTATTTGATTTTTTGTTGGAATGATTTTGTCAAATTTGCTTATATATGCTTTGTCATAAAAATGTACATAATTTATTGTCGTATTTTTAATTTGGGTGTAAAGCGATTTTAATTCGTTTTCTCTGTTTTCAATTGAACGTGTAACAGGAGTTTTCGTGTATTTTTCAAATTCTTCCGGTTTATCAAAAATGTTTTGGTAAAACTTCCCTTCCAAACCTGTTTTTGCGTGGCGAAGGGTTAGTAAAAACGATTTTGTCGGAATTCCGTATTTGTCATCGACGGGAAGCGGAGTTCCATTTATTGCAATTTTTTTATTGAATTTTGGTAAGTTATCTTTTAGTAAATATGCGGAAAAAACTCCCATTGACCACGCAATAAGGTTGATTTCTCCGTATTGAGAAAAATCCTCTATTTCACAATCTAACGATGTGTAATCATACATTATTAAAACATCATAATTGTCACAAGCCAAAAATTTGAATGGTTGTTCGTCAAAACTCCAGCCAGCAAAGAATATTATGAGTTTGTCGTTATTTTGTTTGTTTAACCAATGAAATTGCATCAAAAATTTCCTTTTCAGTAATATCTGTTGTTAACGATAATCTTAATCTTGATGTACCTTCAGGTACGGTTGGAGGTCTTATCGGAAGTGTAAAAAATCCGTTATGGAATAATATTTCGCAAGTATCTACAGTTTCTTTGTTTCCACCGATAATTACAGGGATAATATGACTTTCACTACCGGCTTTTCTGCCTATTGAAAGCATTTTTTCTCTTTTTTCAAATGTATGAGGTAATTTGTTTTCAATAATCCATTTTGAAAATGCTATATTAATCGGGGGTAGTGCGGTTGAAAATATGAAGGAACGAGCTTTGTTAGTAAGATATTCGATTAAAGTTTTGCTTCCTGTTGCAAAAGCTCCCATTGAGCCGATTGCTTTGCCGAAAGTTCCGATAATCAAATCAACTTTGTCTGTAATTCCTAATGTTTCAGTTACGCCAAGTCCATTTCTGCCAAAAACTCCAAATGCGTGTGCTTCATCAAGAATTAGAATACAATTATATTTTTCTTTAAGTTCAACAAGTTTTTCAAGATCTGCAATGTCACCATCCATTGAAAATACGCTTTCAGAAACTATAATAGCGTTGTTGAAATTCTTTCTTTCTCTTTCTAAAAGTTTTTCAAGAGCTTCTGTGTTCTTGTGTGGATATCTAAAAAATTTTCCTTCAGACAATCTCATACCGTCGATAATGCTTGCATGATTAAGTTTGTCAGAAAAAATAACATCTCCCTTGCCGGCAATAGAACTGTTTATTCCAACATTTGCATGGTAACCGCTATTGAATAACAAAGTTTTTTCTTTGTGGAAGATTGAAGATATCAAATCTTCAAGTTCTTTATATACTGGGAGAGTTCCGGTTAAAAGTCTTGCGGATGCACTGCCAAAAGAATATTTATCCCCTGCATAATCTAAAAATTCTTTCGTAATTTTTTTGTTATCAGCAAATCCTAAATAATTGTTGGATGAAAGATTAAGAAGTTTTTTCCCCTTGTAGTAAATATATTTTTCGTCTTTGCCTTCAAAGTCTTTTATATCCCTAAAATGAGAATGGTGTTTCAAATTATCTAGTAGTTCGGTATAATTTTCTAACATACTTGTAATTTATGATAAACAATGAAAAAAGTCTATATAAAAATATTAAAAAATCTTAATATTAGGTTAGTGAAATTTTGGATTTGGGTATATATAAAGTATATGTATTGTTAAAGGTCTTTTGTCAAAAGATGAAAGGCGGTTGGTCTTATGGATTATAAATTTCTGCTAAAAAAACGTTCAGGATTAACTATGTCAGAGGCGTTATTCACTCTGGCAATAATTGGCGTGATTGCATCACTGACAATGTTTGGTTTGTTGGCCAAAATTAACGATACAAAAAATATTGCCGCATTGAAAAAATTCTATTCGGCAATCAATCAAGTTACAATGTTTGTAATTTTAGATAGAGCTTCTCCAAACTATTGGGGATTGGATGAGTATTCTCAAGATTCTTCAGCACTTGCATTTTCATATTACCGCCCTTATTTTAAGGTTGTTAGAGAATGTTCAAATGCTACAGGTTGTTGGCAGTATCCGACTAGATTTTTGAGCGGTAAAGTATATTTGAAAAATGCAAAACTTTATCAATATATGTTTACTCTTGTTGATGGAATGAATGTTATTATGAATGTTTACCCTAAAGATATTGTAAAATCAGAATTTGGGGTAGATGTCGAAAAGGATTCTGTCGTATTTATAATTGATGTAAACGGAAATACTTATCCTAATCAACTGGGACGTGATATTTTTGCCTTTGTACTAAAGGGAAAAGATATAGTTCCGGGCGGGTATGATAATACGTATAACTGTAACAAAGCGGCATCGGGTTTGACATGTGCTGCAAGAGTTATTAATGATGGTTGGAAAATTACGTATTACTAAAGATTTCAGCTCCTTTCATCTTTCATAAAAAGACCGATTTATATCGGTCTTTTCTTTTGGAAATGATAAAAAGTAGATGGTATTAATATAAACAAAAACGACCGTAATATTACTACAGTCGTTTTTATTTATATGCTCCACATCGCAGTGGGTTTAGTCTTTTGCTTTCATTGTTGGGAATGCGATAACGTCACGAATTGATGGAGAGTTTGTCAATAACATTACAAGTCTGTCAATTCCCATTCCCATACCGCCTGTAGGTGGCATACCGTATTCAAGTGCGTTGATGAAGTCTTCATCAATTTCCATTGCTTCTTCATCTCCTGCTGCTTTTGCTTGAGCTTGTGCTTCAAATCTCATTCTTTGATCGATTGGATCTGTAAGTTCTGAGAATGCGTTTGCAATTTCCCATCCATTTACACGAGTTTCGAAACGTTCGGTTAATCTGTCGTTATCTCTGTGAACTTTTGCAAGCGGAGAAATTTCTCTTGGATAATCAATGATGTGGCAAGGTTGAATTAAAGATGGTTCAATCTTTTCTTCAAAGACTGCTTCAACAACTTGTCCCCAGTTCATTCCGTCTTCAACTTGAACGTGAAGGCTTCTTGCGGTTTCGATAGCTTGTTGCGCACTGTAAATTTCCATAAAATCAACGCCTGTAGCTTCTTTGATAGAACCTAACATTGTTTTTCTATCCCATGGTGGAGTTAGGTCGATTTCATTTTCGCCATATTTGATTTTTGTTGTTCCCAAAACTTCTTGAGCAACGTATGCAACCATATTTTCTGTCAAAGTCATCATGTCGTTGTAATCTGCGTATGCTTGGTACAATTCAATCATAGTAAATTCCGGATTGTGACGAGTGTCGATACCTTCGTTTCTGAAACATTTTCCGATTTCAAAAACTTTTTCTGAAATTCCGCCAACGATTAATCTTTTTAAATATAATTCAAGAGCAATTCTCAAAGTTAAATCCATTTCAAGCGCATTGTGGTGAGTTGTGAAAGGTCTTGCATTAGCACCTGATGCCATTGTTTGCAAAATTGGAGTTTCAACTTCCATATAACCTTGTTTTGCCAAAAATTCTCTAACTTTTTGAACAATCATACTTCTTTTTCTGAAAGTATCTCTGCTTTCTTCGTTAACGATTAAGTCAACATATCTTTGACGGTATTTAAGCTCAACATCAGTAAGACCGTGATAGTGGCTTAATGTTTCTGCTTTTTCTTTGCTGATTTGTTTATTTGGCAAAGGCAAAAGAGCTTTTGACAACAGAGTTAATTCTGTTGATTTGATAGAAAGTTCTCCTCGTGGAGTTCTTCTTATTGTGCCTGTAAAACCAACAATATCACCGATATCAACGAGTTTTAAAATTTTGATTTGTTCTTCTGATAAATTTTCTTTGTGAGAGAAAATTTGGATTTTGCCTGAAGCATCCATAAGGTCGATAAACATACCTGTGTTACGGATAGCCATTACACGACCGGCAACAGAGTATTTATCTTCTGTTTCAACGCCTGCTTCAAGGTCTTTGTATTTTTCTTGTAATTCAGCTGCATCTGCAGTTTTTTCAAATTTATAAGGGTATGGATTTACGCCTTTGTCAGCTAAATCTGCAAGTTTTTGTATTCTTGTTTGTCTTATTTGTTCTTTAGTAGAACTTGGTTCATGTGTTTGTTGTGCCATTTTATACTTCCTCTTTGGTTATAAAGTCTTTATGATTTAATCTTAACACAAACAATTTAATATTGAAAAATTCAGAAAAATTTGTTATAATAAATAATAAGTTAAACATTTGGAGGATATTTATGGAGTTGATTAATTTGGGTGAAAGTTCTCATATGTGTGCAGCATTAATTATGTATGATGGATGGCAGATTGCAAAGGATTATCTTTGGTAGGATTTAAAACGAACAAAAAGCCGAACTAAAGAAATGTTCGGCTTTTTTATTAATTGCATCTTTATTTATTTATTAAACGCCACTCATTAAGCGTTTTAATTCATCAGGTCTTGAAGTTCTTGAAAGTGCATCTTCAATTGTAATAACACCTTGTTTGTATAGATTAGAAAGTGCCATTTCAAGAGTTTGCATTCCCAAACCTTGATTCATTTGTATTGTTGAATAGATTTGAGCCGCTTTTGCCTCTCTGATAAGGTTGGCAATTGCCGGAGTTACAAGCATGATTTCTTGAGCCATTACACGACCTTTTTTAGTTCCGTCTGGTTGTATTTTTGGTAACAAAGTTTGTGCAAATACTGCAACAAGTGAGTTCGCAAGTTGTACACGAATTTGTTGTTGTTGACCTTCCGGAAATACGTCGATGATACGGTCAATTGTTTGTGCAGCTGAAGATGTGTGTAATGTTCCGAATACCAAGTGACCAGTTTCTGCCGCTGTCAATGCTAAAGCGATAGTTTCGTGGTCACGCATTTCACCTACCAGAATAATATCAGGGTCTTCACGAAGTGCGGATTTCAATGCGTTTGCAAATGATCTTGTATCCATTCCGAGTTCACGTTGGTGAATGATACTTTGTTTTGATGTGTGAACAAATTCTATCGGGTCTTCAATTGTAAGAATGTGTTCTGCTCTGTTTGAGTTGATATAATCAATCATTGCCGCCAATGTTGTAGATTTACCTGAACCGGTAGGTCCTGTTACAAGGATCAAACCTCTTGGTTTATCTGCTGTTTTTCTAACAACTTCCGGCAAACCTAATTTGTCGAAGGATGGAACAATTGATGTAATTGTTCTGAATGCAGCAGCATAATTACCTTTGTCTTTGTAAAAGTTAACCCTGAAACGGCTTAAACCTTCAATACCATATGAAAAGTCAAGTTCCCAGTTTTGTTCAAGAGTACGTCTTTGTTCGTTTGATAACATTGGGAACAAAAGAGTTTCAACGTCATCTGGGCTAAGCGGCGGGTAATCATATCTTCTTAGTTTCCCGTCGATACGTGCTGCTGGTGGAAGGTTTGCTGAAATATGTAAGTCAGAACCGCCATCAGCTACGAGTTTTTCTAGTAATTCTTCAATTAACATAATTATTCTCCCTGAAAATTCATTATATCTTCATTATCTTTTATTGCAAGCTCAATTAAGGCGTATGTCATATATGCACCGAGAGCAACAGCTTTCGGGTCAAGAGAAGTTCGATTTGCAGCCTCAATGATTGCGGTATTTATCTCAGGATTTTCATCTTTGAGATAGTGGATCATTTTTTTACGCCATGTTGGCATATCTTTAAAAATCTCACTAAAAGCCGTAGCCGCATTTTCTTCTGATATAATTGGTAACATAGTTATTCCTTATATTGCAAGTTACGTACCTATTATATAAAAAATTTTAACATTAGTCTATAATAAATTAAGAAATCATATATTTGGGGTATAATTTTTTTATGAGATTGAGGGATTTAAAACTTACTAATTATAGAAATTGCAAGGATTTGGAACTAGATTTGAGTTCTAAAAAAATTCTTATAATTGGTAAAAATGCGCAAGGAAAAACAAATATTCTTGAAAGTATTTATTTTCTTTCAACTCTAAAATCTCCTCGAACTTCCAATAATATTGAATTGATTAATTTTGAGGCAGAAAAGGCTGAAATTAATTGTAATATGATTAAGGCAGAAACCGATGTTGAGCTTGATTTTACTTATTCAAGGGAGAAAAAACGAGAGCTTGCGCTGAATAAGGTTAAGACAACTCCTAAAAATTTTAAATCAGTTTTGAAAACAGTTCTTTTTTCAACTGCGGATTTGTTGTTGCTGAGAGGAAATCCTTCTGATAGAAGGGATTGGTTGGATAGAGCGATTTCTCAGGTTTATCCCGCTTATGATGACAGACTTTCAAAATATGACAAAATTAGGATTCAAAAAAATAATTTATTGAAGGATTATTTGAAAACTGGAAATTCAAATGATACTTTACTGGATGTTTATAATGAACAACTTGTGGTTACAGGTAGCAATATAATTTTTTTAAGAAAAAAATATTTAAAAGAAATTGAACGAATTGCACAAGAAAAACATCGTATAATTAGTGAAACAGAAAATTTGAAAATAAGCTATGATTGCTCATTTTTGGCTGATGAAAACGAATTAAAAGACATTGCAGCAGCTTTTCATAAATCTCTTGAAGAACGTAGAGTTGAAGAAATGCGCAGAGGACAAGCTTGTGTTGGTCCGCATAGGGATGATGTGATTTTTTATATAAATAATAACGAAGCGACAAAATTTGCATCTCAAGGTCAACAAAGAACAATTGTTTTGGCGTTGAAATTATCTGAATTAGATATTATTGCGGCAAAAACTGGTGATGAACCTGTATTGTTGTTGGATGATGTTTTGGCAGAACTTGATGATTTAAGACAAAATTATCTTTTGAAGTCAATAAATGAAAATACTCAAACTGTTATAACATCAGTAGATACAATTCTTTTTGAAGATGAGTTTTTGAAAGATGTAAGAATTTATAAAATCGAAAATGGTGAGTTGCGTAATTAATTATAGTTAGAATTGGTTTAGGTATTAGTATTTATAATTGTTATAATTTCTCTTTATATCTGGGTGTTTTTACATTTCTTCATTCTTAGGCAATTTAGAATTATGTTTTGTTTTATAAACAGTATGGATAATAGTGTTAGTGTAAATCCGAATATGAAAAATTCACCTTTAAATGTAGGTGTTATTGTGCCGCCAAATGACCATTACAAGCCGGTATTGTATTCGCATGTACAAGCATCAAGAGATTTTCAGGTTCTTAATCATGATATTTATGTAGGAATGAAGAACGCTGAAAGCATTGAAAAAAGAAAAACTCCAACATCTGTTCTTGTAGTGTTAGGCGCAGGTGCGCTTGCATTATGCTATCCGCTGATAAGAAAAGTTTTTAAACATTAACCATCAAAAGCAGCTTATCCGGCTTATTGCACTGCAATAATTCAACGAAACGGTTGGAAAGTGCCTAAAGATTATCCAAAAAGAATTGCTTTTTAATTAATCTATTTTCTAATTTAAAAATTTATTGTATTATGTTTACATAGATAATAATAAATTTTTGAAGGGGATAATATGAAGAAATTGTTAGTTCTTTTGGCAGTATTTATTTGTGCAGGTTGTGCTTTTGCTGCGGATTTTAATGTATATAAACTCGATAACGGTCAAACTGTTGTTATTCAAGAAGTTAAGTCTAATCCAATTGTAACAATTGATACGTGGATAAAAACAGGGTCAATTAACGAAAATGACGAAAACAATGGGGTTTCGCACTTTTTGGAACACCTGTTTTTCAAAGGTTCTACTAATCACGCTCCCGGAGAATTTGATAAAATCTTAGAAACAAAAGGGGCGATTACAAATGCTGCTACAAGCAAAGATTTTACGCACTATTATGTAACTATTCCATCAAAAGATTTTGATTTAGCATTAGAAATGCACTCTGATATGTTACTTCATCCTCTAGTTCCGAGAAAAGAACTTGAGAAGGAAAGAAAAGTTGTTATTGAAGAAATTATGAAGGATGCAAATTCTCCAAATACCCTTGTATATGACAATTTGGTTAATATGCTTTATTCTGATCATCCGTATAAAAGAAAAGTTATCGGGAAGGCTGATATTATAAGTTCTATCCACAGGGATGAAATAATGGGGTATTATAATAAATATTATAATCCTTCCAATATGGTTACTGTAATTGTTGGAGATGTAGGTGCAAATTCTGCAATAGAAAAAGTTAAGAGTGATTTCAATTCTGAATACAAAAAACCTATTAAAAATGTTTACCCAAAAGAAAAAATCTTGACTGCTCAACAAAAAAAGGTTGCCTATTTTGATACTCAATCCGGTTATATGTTGATTGGTTTCAGAGGCACTAAAATAGATGACAAAGATTCTTATGCGTTAGATGTTTTGTCTACGATTTTGGGAGATGGAAGATCTTCCGTGTTTTATAGAAATATAAAAGAGAACAAACAACTTGCAAACACGATTGGTGCGGCAAATACAGGTTTTAAAGATGATGGAATTTTTTATATTTCTACAACTTTTGACCCTGAAAAATGTGAAAAATTGCAGGATAGTATTTTTGAAGAAATAAAAAATGTTCAGAAAAATGGAGTTACTCAATCTCAACTTCAGCTTGCAAAGAATGTGATAGAAAGAGATACATATTATGAAAGAGAATCTATCTCAAATATTGCAAGTGAAATCGGTTATACGTTTGTAACCACAGATGATACAAAGTATTATGAAACATATTTGGATAATGTAAAAAAAGTTACAGTACAAGATGTGAAAGATGTTGCAAACAAATATTTAGGTAGGGAAAAAAGTGCAGTATCAATAGTTTTGCCTGAAAATTGTAAAGAAGTAAAAGTTTCTAATATTACGCAGAAAACAGAACCGGCAAAATTGGTTAGTGAAAATTCCAATACCCAAAAATATCAACTTTCAAATGGAGCAACACTATTATTAACTCCAAATAGGGTTAACGACATTATTGCAATAAGTATTTTTGCTAAAGGTGGAGAGTTTATTGAACATATTCCCGGAACTGCTGATTTGACGGCTGCAGTTTTGACAAAAGGTTCAAAAAAATATTCATCAGTTGAATTTGCTCAAACAATGGAAGATAACGGGATAAAAATCGTTCCGTCAGCTAAGGCGGATAGTTTTAATATGACAGTTCTTACGACTAAAAATGATTACGAAAAAACACTGGAGCTTTTGAATGAAATTATAAATAATGCGACACTAGATGAATTTGAGATAGAAAAAGCGAAAAATGATGAACTAAATTCTATAAAAAAGAGTAAAGATGTTCCGCTAAATCTTGCGGTAGATAACTATAAAGCTTTGATTTTTGAGGGTTCGCCATATTCTTATTCTAATAATATTTTAGAAAAGAATTTGCCGAGAGTTACAAAAAACGATGTGAAAAATTATTATGACAAAGTTTTTTACCCGCAAAATGTTGTGATTTCAATTAATGGTAATGTTGATAAAGAAACAACGATTGCAGAATTGACAAATATATTTAATAATAAAAAAGGTGAAAAGTTTGATTATAATAAACATTTAGTACAATCGTTGACTACAGAAAAGCAAGCTTGTTCCAAAGTAAAAGATCTTAAAACTGATTGGATAATAATGGGTTGGCAGACTTCTGGAGTTTTAAATCGTAAGGATTATGCAACTTTACAGGTCATAGATTCTTTGTTAGGTTCAGGCATGAGTTCTCGTTTGTTCAAAAATTTGAGAGATAGAGATGGTTTGGCGTATCAATTGGGTTCTCAATTCTCTCCGCATATTTTGAAAGGTTCTTTTATTACTTATATAGGTACAAATCCTGAAAACCTTGATTATGCGCAGAAAAGAATGAAAGAAGAAGTGTTTAGATTGAAAACTGAATTTGTGGGTTCAAAAGAACTGCAAGAGGCTAAAGACAAACTATTAGGACACTATATTATCGGTCAGGAAACTAATCTTGATAAAGCAACAACTATTGGTTGGTTTGAGGTGTCAGGCAGAGGCTATGAATTTGATGAACAGTATTCTCAGTTGATAAATAGCGTGACAGAAAGTGATATTATTGAAGTTGCTAATAAAGTGTTTACAAATAACTATGTATTATCTATTGTAAAACCTCAGTAATATTTTAAAATACACAAAGGCGGGATAAGCATCCCGCCTTTGTGTATTTGTTTCTACCTTATATCCTTACCAATTTGTTCTAGTAAGAATTTGTTTTGCGTGGCGATCATACATTTTGTCTTTATACCAAGCTCCTTGAAATTCGGCGTTGTGGTTGTACATATATTGCATATCATGTGACATAAAATATATTGCGCTAACCAGCACTCCGTTTGCTCTATATTGTTTTGACATGTATGGGAAATTTGGGTAGTTTTCCGAAAATTTGTCTACATAGCGAAGGTTCCCAAGTGCATCATAGTAATATACCGAACGCAAATTGTTTTTATATTGAACGGCATAACTTATTAAAAGATTTCTCTTATAAAAACCGCAAAGATTTTCGTCATCGGTTTCTTTTACGTTGTTTTTTACAAGCATGTAGTGACGCTTGTAATCTGCATCTTTCAAAAAGTCTTTATACTCTTTTTTGAACTCTTTCTTATTGTATTTAAAAACTGTATCGTTTCCAAAAAGTTCTGATTTGTATTTTTCGATTGCAGTATCTCTATCAATTTGAGCGATGTCAAGCCAATCAAAAACAAGGTTGCCTGTCAAAACGACAGAAGTTGGTTTTTTGTCTTGAATATTTGTAACTTGAATATCCGCTGATATTGCAGTTTTTCCTAACATTAAAACACATATTAAAATTGCTATTTTTTTCATGTTTTTTCCTCTAATGTATTTAATAATACAATGAATAAGTTTTATTTGTAGTCTTGACACTGTATTGCAAGTATAATCAAGCTTTCAGACCTCTAAAATCAATAGTCTAACATATTGTAACAAAAATTTAACATATTTTTTTAAAATAACCGATATTTTCTTGACGTAAAATATTGATGTATTATTATTTAAGAACATGTAATTTTAAAGTCGGGTGAACTATGCCTAATTTTAGAAGAAACATAAAAGTTCATTTAGCTGAAGTTCAGTAGAATGAAAGGTTTACAGCCTCAAGTTAGATTTCTTAATTGTAAATTATTTTCAAACAGATTGCTCCAAAGAGGGCATGGATAAGAATAAAAATAATACAATTTTTTATATAGTACGTACACATAGACGAGGTGAATTAATGTCTAACACAAAATATGCAGAAAGAGTAACACCAATGGGTATTCCACATACTCGTTTGGATGATTTACCGGACCTTATTGAAGTGCAGAAAAAATCGTTTGAATGGTTTTTAAAAGAAGGTTTGAAAGAAGAATTGCTTTCTTTCTCTCCTATTAAAGACTATACAGGCAGATTAGAATTACACTTCTTACCAAATTATACTTTCGACAATGCGAAATATACCATTGAAGAAGCTAGAATCCATGACGCAACTTATGCAAAACAATTGCGTGTAATGGTAAGATTGGTTAACCGTGATAGCGGTGAAATTAAAGAACAAGAAGTTTACATCGGCGATATTCCGACAATGACAGACAAAGGTACTTTCATTGTAAACGGCGCAGAACGTGTAATCGTTTCTCAAATCGTTCGTTCTCCTGGTGTTTACTTCAAACGTGATATTTCCCCTGCCGGAAAACGTTTATATAACGCAACTATGATTCCTAATCGTGGTGCATGGTTGAAAATTGAAACAGATTCTAACGATATTATTTACGTTAAAATCGATAAAAACAGAAAAATCTTAGCTACAACATTGTTGAAAGCTATGGGTATCACTGTTTCAGAAATGGAATCTTTATTTACTCACTTTGATTTCTTAAAGAAAACATTGGATAAAGATACTGCAGAAACTACTGATGATGCTTTAATTGAAGTTTATAAAAAATTAAGACCTGGCGATCCTGCATCTGCAGCAGGTGGCCGTTCTATTTTGGAATCACGTTTCTTTGATGAAAAGAAATACGATATCGGTCGTGTAGGTCGTTATAAATTAAACAAAAAATTGAACTTGAACATTCCTAAAAACCAAAGAACATTGACAGTTCAAGACATCGTTGCATCAATTGAATATTTGATTAATTTGACATACGATGAAGGAACTGTTGATGATATCGACCACTTAGGAAACAGAAGAATTCGTTCAGTTGGTGAATTGTTGCAAAACCAATTCAGAGTTGGTCTTTCAAGAATTGAAAGAATTGTTAAAGAAAGAATGACTTTGCAAGATTCTGAAACATTGACACCATTGAACTTGTTGAACACAAAACCACTTGTTGCATCTTTGAAAGAATTCTTTGGTAGTTCTCAGTTGTCACAGTTCATGGACCAAATTAACCCATTGGCTGAATTAACTCACAAAAGACGTATTTCAGCTTTAGGACCTGGTGGTTTGATGAGAGAAAGAGCTGGTTTTGCAGTTCGTGATATTCACCCTTCTCACTACGGTCGTATTTGTCCGATTGAAACACCGGAAGGTCCGAACGCAGGTTTGATTGGTTCATTAGCTACTCACGCAAAAGTTAATGATTACGGTTTCGTTGAAGCTCCGTTCTTTGTAGTAAAAGACGGTAAGGTTACAGACGAAGTTGTTTATATGACAGCAGACGAAGACGAAGAATTTAGATGCGCTCCTGCTGACGTACAATTAAATCCTGATAATACATTTAAAGATGAATATGTTCCTATCAGATACAGATCTGAATTTACAATGGGCGAATCAAGCAAGGTTGACTTTGTTGGTGTTTCTCCTATTCAGATTATCTCAGTTGCGACATCATTAATTCCGTTCATTGAACACGATGATGCTAACCGTGCATTGATGGGTTCAAACATGCAACGTCAATCAGTACCTCTTTTGATTACTCAAAGACCGGTTGTTGGTACAGGTATGGAAAAAAGAGCTGCTAAAGACTCTGGTATGGTAGAAGTTGCAGATTGTGACGGTGTTGTTGAAAGAGTTGTGGGTGAAGAAATTATCATCCGTGATATTCATAACAAACCTCACGTTCATACATTGATGAAATATGTAAGAAGTAACCAAGATACTTGTATTAACCAAAAACCTTTGGTTCACGAAGGTGACAAGGTTAAAGAAGGTGATGTAATTGCGGATGGTGCTTCTACAAACTGTGGTGAACTTTCATTAGGTAAAAACGTAATTGTTGCGTATATGCCTTGGGAAGGTTATAACTACGAAGATGCTATCTTACTTTCTGAAAGATGTGTACACGATGACATCTTCACATCAGTTCACATTGAGAAACTAGAAATAGATGCTCGTCAAACTAAATTAGGACCAGAAGAGATTACTCGTGAAATTCCTAATGTTTCAGAAGATGCTTTGAGACACTTGGATGAACGTGGTATCGTTCGTATCGGTGCTAGAGTTTATGCTGACGATATTCTAGTTGGTAAAGTTACTCCAAAAGGAGAGTCTGAACATCCACCTGAAGAAAAATTGTTAAGAGCAATTTTCGCAGAAAAAGCAAGAGATGTAAAAGATAACTCACTAAGAGTTCCACACGGCGAAGGCGGTAGAGTTCTCGACGTTAAGGTATTCGATAGAGAAAAAGGTGATGAATTACCTCCTGGAGCAAATACAGTAATCAGAGTTTACATTGCTCAAAAACGTAAAGTTTCTGTAGGTGATAAACTTTCAGGTCGTCACGGTAACAAAGGTATTGTTTCAAGAATTTTACCTAAAGAAGATATGCCATTCTTGCCAGACGGTACTCCTGTTGATATCGTATTAAATCCATTAGGTGTACCTTCTCGTATGAACGTTGGTCAGACTTACGAATTGTTGTTAGGTTTGGCTGCATATTTGACAGGCAACTATTATGAAACTCCTTCATTCGACGAAAGATATGGTGATAATCAATCAGAAAGAGCTACAAAGGCTGAACTTTTGAAAGGTATCAAAGAATCTGGATGCGATTGGGTTAACGAAGACGGTAAAGTAAGATTGATTGACGGTAGAACTGGTGAACCGTTTGATGAACCGGTTGCTGTAGGTCTATCTTATATTCTTAAACTTGTCCACCTTGTAGATGATAAAATTCACGCTCGTTCTACAGGACCTTATTCACTTGTTACTCAACAACCATTGGGTGGTAAAGCTCAATTCGGTGGTCAGAGATTTGGTGAAATGGAAGTTTGGGCATTGGAAGCTTACGGTGCTGCATATACTCTACAAGAAATGTTAACAATTAAATCAGATGATGTTAACGGAAGAAATAGAGCTTATGAAGCAATCGTTAAAGGTGATAACATCCCAAGACCGGGTATTCCAGAATCATTCAAAGTACTTGTAAGAGAATTGCAAAGTATCGGTTTGGATATTACGGTAGCGAAAAAAGACGGTCAAGAAGTTGATTTAATGACAGACATGGATGATTTGAGAAAATCAGCTCCACGTAGAGTTCTTTCAGATATGGATTCTGAGTTGTTAAACATCAATTTCTTTGAAACACCAACTACATTCGGAGATATATAATTAAGTGAATAGTGAATGGTGAGTAGTGAATAGATTATTTATGAAAAGAACTATTCACAACTCACTCCTCACCACTCACTAAAATATAAAAAGGAGAAAGACAAACAATGTCAACAAGCATAGATTATTTTGACTATATACGAATTAGTATCGCTTCACCGGAAAGAATACTTAAATGGTCTTACGGCGAAGTTACTAAACCGGAAACAATCAACTACCGTACATTGAAACCGGAAAGAGATGGTTTATTTTGCGAAAGAATTTTCGGGCCATCAAAAGACTGGGAATGCTATTGCGGTAAATATAAAAGAGTAAGACACAAAGGTATCATTTGCGAACGATGCGGTGTAGAAGTTACAGATTCAAAAGTAAGAAGACAAAGAATGGGTCACATTAAACTTGCAGCCCCTGTTTCTCACATTTGGTTCTTAAAAGGTATTCCTTCTTATTTAGGTTTACTTCTTGATATGACTTTGAAAGATTTAGAACAAGTTATCTACTTCAACAATTATGTAGTTCTTGATGCCGGAGAAAGTGATTTCAAAAAACTTCAACTATTATCAGAAGAAGAATATGAAGATTATATGGCTGAACACGAAGATTCTGAATTGAAAGTAGGTATCGGTGCAGAAGCTATTAAAGAACTTCTTGCTGAAGTTGATGTAAAAGGACTTGCAGAAGAAATCAGAACTGAACTTGCAGGTACTGTAAACTCAGTTCAAAAGAAAAGTAAACTTATCAAACGTTTGAGATTATTGGATTCATTGATTTCATCAGAAACAGATCCGACTTGGATGATTATGGATGTACTTCCTGTTACTCCTCCTGATTTAAGACCAATGGTTCAATTGGATGGTGGTCGTTTTGCGACATCTGACTTGAATGATTTGTACAGACGTGTAATAAACAGAAACAACCGTTTACAAAGATTGTTAGAAATGGGTGCTCCTGAAATTATTGTACGAAATGAAAAACGTATGTTACAAGAAGCAGTGGATGCTTTGATTGATAACGGTAGACGTGGTAGAACAGTTGTTGGTCCAAACAACAGAGCGTTGAAGTCATTATCTAATATTATTGAAGGTAAACAAGGTCGTTTCCGTCAAAACTTGTTAGGTAAACGTGTTGACTATTCAGGCCGTTCAGTTATCGTTGTTGGTCCTCAATTGAAATTGAACCAATGCGGTTTGCCAAAAGAAATGGCAATTGAATTATTTAAACCATTTGTTGTAAACAAATTGATTGAAAGAGGATATGTTCAAAACATAAAATCTGCAAAGAAAAAGATTGAACGTTCCGAAGCAGTAGTTTGGGATATATTGGAAGAAGTAATTGATGGACACCCAGTTTTATTGAACCGTGCCCCGACACTTCACAGATTAGGTATTCAGGCTTTTGAACCGAAATTGGTAGAAGGTCGTGCAATCCAACTTCACCCTCTAGTATGTACAGCGTTTAACGCCGACTTCGATGGTGACCAGATGGCAGTTCACGTTCCATTATCAATTGAGGCTCAAACAGAAGCAAGAATGTTAATGTTAGCTACAAACAACATTTTAGCTCCTGCAACGGGTAAACCAATTATCACTCCTACTCAGGATATGGTCTTAGGTATGTATTACTTGACTATTTTGAAAAATCCTGAAATGGAACCTAAAGGATATTTCTACAACTTCCAAGATGCTATTTCCGCTCTAGAAGTAGGTGTAATTGACCTTCACGACAAAATTATCGTAAGAGATGAACACGGCGAAAGATTGGAAACAACAGCAGGAAGAATTATCTTCAACGAAGCTGTAAGAAATGCTTTGGCGTAAATAAGTCTTTAGGGTAGAAATGCCCTAAGACATTAAGAAAAAATGCAATTATTTATTAAAAAAGGATATAAGTATAATGGAAACAACATACACACATGCTAAAAAAACTGTAGATTTCATTAACAAGCAAATGGACAAAAAAGGTTTGAACAATTTGCTTTCACAAATGTATCTTGAGTTTGGCGGAGCAAAAACCGCAGAATTGGCTAACAGCCTTAAAAATCTCGGCTACAGGTATGCTACAAAATCCGGAACAACTATTTCTATTGCAGACTTACAAGTTCCGGCAATTAAAAAAGAGTTGCTACAAGAAGCTGAATCTGAAATTGAAAAATCAACAAACAGATATTTAAAAGGTGAAATCACCGAAGTAGAAAGATATACAAAGGTTATCGATACTTGGTCCGAAACAACTGCGAAGTTGACTTCTCAGGTAGTTGAAAACTTTGATAGATTGAACCCGGTATATATGATGGCGTTCTCAGGTGCCAGAGGTAACTTGTCACAGGTATCTCAGTTGGTAGGTATGAGAGGTTTGATGGCTGACGCACAAGGTCAAATCATCGACTTGCCGATTAAATCTAACTTTAAAGAAGGCTTATCCGTTACAGAGTACATCATTTCTTCTTATGGTGCAAGAAAAGGGCTTGTAGATACAGCGTTGAAAACAGCCGATTCAGGTTATTTGACAAGACGTTTGGTTGATGTTGCACAGGATGTAATTATTCGTGCTGACGATTGCCACACTACAAAATCAATTAACATGAAACCTATTACAGATGGTGATAACGTAATTGTTCCATTAATTGACAGATTGTTAGGTAGAACAATTGCAGAAGACATTAAAGATACAGATGGAACAGTTCTTGTTTCTGCAGGAACTACAATGAACAGAGATGATATTAAGAAAGTTTCTCATTTGAAACTTCAAGAATTGAAAGTTCGTTCTGGTTTGACTTGCGGTCTTGAATATGGTATTTGCCAAAAATGTTATGGTTGGGCAATGACAACTCAAAAACTTGTTGATATTGGTGAAGCAATCGGTATTATTGCAGCTCAATCAATTGGTGAACCTGGTACTCAGTTAACAATGAGAACATTCCACACAGGTGGTGCGGTTGGCGTTAAAGATGCAATTAAAGAAGTTATTGCAAAACAAGACGGTGAAGTTATTTCAAGCGTTAAAACAAGAGAATTGAGAACTCGTCACGGTGATATCGTAAATATTTCTAACTACGAAACAGATATCGAGTTGAAGTGTGCTAAAAGAACTGAAAAATATCACATTCCTGCTGGTTCAACAGTATTCTTTACAAATGGAATGAAAGTTAAAAAAGGTTTCAAATTGGCTCAATTTGAACCTGCAGCTCAGGGTTCTGGTTCTCGTTTAACAGAAAAAGCTACAAAAGATATTACATCTGACTTGTCAGGTGAAGTATTGTACGAAGATTTTGTAGCTGATGAAAAGAAAGACAGACAAGGTAACATTTCAAGAACAACAAATAAACAAGGTATTATTTGGGTTCTTGGTGGTGATGTTTATAACCTTCCGGGTGGTTCAAAAGTTCTAGTAAAAGATGGTCAAGCTATCAAAGAAGGTGAAAAACTTGCTGAAACATTAACTATTTCTGAACACGGCGGAGAAGTTCGTTTTGGTGAAGATTTAGTTATTGAAGATGTTAAATTTGAAGGTAAAAATATTAAGAAGATTATTCAAGGTAAAGAATTAACAATTGTAATCGCTTCATTGATGCCTGAAAATGCGACATTTGAACAAACTAAAAAAGAACAATTATGGACAGTAGACAAGACTGGTGAAAAATATATCGTAAAAGCTCCAGTTGATACAACCGTTGAAAACGGTATGATTATTGCCGAACTTATCGACGATGATTGTGCAGTTGCTTCTTCTGGTGAAATTAGATACGTTGATGTTGAAGTTGACGAAAATCAAATTATTACAAAACCTGGTTCTGTAGTATTTATTCCAGAAGAAATTCACCAAATTAATAAAGATTCTTCATTGAAGATGGTTGAAAACGGAACTCACGTTACTGCCGGTACAGAAGTTGTAAAAGACGTATATTGTCACATTGATGGTATTGTTGAATTTAAAGAATACAACGATATTATTCACGAAATTACAATTCGTCCTGGCGAAGTTCATACACTTTCAAGTGTTTCAGAACTTAAAGTTGATGAAGGTGAAGTTGTTAAGAAAGGAACAGTAATTGCTGATGGAATTAAAGCTAAAGAAACTTCTATCATTACAATTATGGATTCTTCAATGGATGACATTGATATTGATGACTTGGACGAAGAATTGGATACTAACCTTTCATTAGATGAAGATAGTATTTCTAACCAACCAATTCAAATTCTTGTAAGACCGGTTCAAGTATTGGATGTTCAACAGAAAAATGTTTCAATCAAATTCAACACATCAGATGAATTAATTGATATCGTTCCTGTTACTCAATTGCAATACAAAGATGGTGCAAGAGTTAGAAATTTGGATGGTGCAACAATTACAAGAACAAGTTTGGTTCTTCAAATGCAAGGTTACTTGTCACACCTTAAAGGTATGGTAGAACTTGACGAAAAAGACAACTTGAGAATTGTTGTTCTTGAAAACTTGATTGTTCGTCGTGAATTTGAAGGTAATGCTAAGACTATGTCTTCTCTTCAAACAGAACTTCTTGTAAAAGACGGTCAAACAATTGATCCTAAAACACCGGTTGCAAAAACTCAAGTTCTTGCTATTAATGATGGTGTTGCATCTATTAAAGGTAATAAAGAAGATGCAAGAAGATTATTGTTAACAAGTACTACTTATGAAACAAAAATTTCTGTTAAAGGTAAAGCAAGTGTTAAGAAAGGCGATTTCGTTAGACTTGATGGTGTGTTAGCTGATAGCGGAGAAACATCAACTGTTTCAGGTATGGTAATTGCAGTTAATAAAGGCGAAATTACAATCAGAAACGGTCGTCCTTACTTGATTAGTCCTGGTACAATGTTGCAGGTAGAAGCAGGAGCTTTGGTTCTACGTGGTGATAACATTGCGACATTGGTATTTGAAAGACAAAAAACAGGTGATATCGTTCAAGGTCTTCCTAGAGTAGAAGAACTTCTTGAAGGACGTAAACCTAAGGATTGTGCTATTTTGGCTGAAGAAGACGGTATTGCAGAAATTGAAACTGATGATGATTTGCCAAGATTGTTCTTAGTAACAGAAAATGGTAGAACTGAAATCAAATATGCAATTGATGCTAATATTGTTGTTCAGAACAAACAAAAAATCACAAAAGGTCAACCTTTAACAAGTGGTCCTTTGAATCCACACGACGTAATCAGACTTTGCGGTCCAGAAGCAGCTCAACAATACTTAGTAGACGAAGTACAAAGAGTATATCGCTCTCAAGGTGTAGAAATTGCTGATAAACACGTTGAAATCATCGTAAGACAAATGACTAAGAAAGTTAAGATTGTTGATGCTGGTGATACAACATTGTTACCTGGTGAACTTGTTGAAATGCAAACATTCGAAAAAGAAAACAAAGAAGTTGAAGAAAAAGGTGGAACACCTGCAACTTGTGAATACATGTTGTTAGGTATTACAAAAGCATCTTTGAATACTGAAAGCTTCATTTCAGCAGCATCATTCCAAGAAACAACAAGAATCTTGACAGAAGCTGCGGTAGATGGAAAGAAAGACTTATTGAGAGGTTTGAAAGAAAACGTTATCATTGGTCGTTTAATTCCAGCTGGTACTGGTTTCCATCACCTATCTAATGCTAATGAAGAAAAAGAACGTGAAGAAAGAAAGCGTGCAGTTGCTCAAAGAAATCAAGCTCGTAAACCATCTGCGATTTTGGAAGAAATCGAAGGTATGTTTGGCGCACCTGATTTTCAATTAGGTAACGAAAACGAAGAAAAATAATGCGTTAGAAAACATAAAAAAGCTCCTCTATTAAAGAGGAGCTTTTTTTATATGAAATTTCATAAATTTTTATTATTTGAAAATAGTTTTCTAAATAGGTTAATGGATTTGTCAAAAGTATTCTAGGATTATTCCGTAGATAATTTTGAAAGGAATTTAGAATATGGCTAGAATTATTGAAGGTGAAAGAAGGATTATAAAAATGTCGGTTGACGATGTTTTGAGTATTGTGAGGGAATATCAGGAAATTTGTCACAATTCTTGTTGTTATGAACATACAAGAGAATTATTAGCAAAAGCGGATTTTTATGTGCCGGAAGATGTGTAATTGTTGCTCATTTATGTGTTTTTATCCTAAAGTATTCCCCATTTGGGGTTAGAAAAATTTTCTTTTTATTTTATGCTAAAATTACATAGAAAGGAGCTTTTCATGAAAAAGAATATTATTATTATTTCTTTAATTTTTGCAATTCCAATTATGCTTTATATGGCTTTGACAGCATCAAATTCAACAACTGCAAAGACAACTGAAAGTGGCAAACCCCAAGTTGTAAAATTTACATCGGCAATGTGTTTGGATTGTCAAACTATGAATAAAGTTTTTAAAGAAATTTTTCCTAAATATAATAACGAAATTATTTTGACAGAAATTCAAGTTCAAGATAGAAATTCTTTCAGTGACGAACAAATTAAAAAATATAATGTTACTCTAGTTCCAACAATTATTTTGCTAAATTCAAATGGTCAACAGGTCAGAAGAATTGAGGGAGCTATCTCAAAAGAGCAAATGGATAAATATTTGCAGGAGCTAAAGTAAATGGAAAATTATATCAGTCTTTTTACTCAAAACGGTAGTTTGTTAGTATTGTTTGCGCTTTCATTTTTAGGTGGTTTGGTGGCATCAATTTCTCCTTGCTCACTTGCAATGTTGCCAATAATTATTGGTTATATTGGCGGTTATTCCAAAGAAAAACCTCTTAAAACATTTGTACAATTATTGTTTTTTGTATTGGGAACGGCAATTGTGTTTTCAATAATCGGTATAATTTGTGCTATTACTGGTAAGGTTTTTATTTCGTTTGCAGGTGGATATTTTGGAATATTTCTTGCGGGTATCATTATGGTTATGGGTTTAAAACTGATGGGGGTATTGGATTTTGAACTTCCTGTAATGATTAAGGAAATGCCGAAAAACGAAGGTACTAACATGTATTTGTACCCGATTTTGTTAGGAGGTGTTTTTGCTTTAGCCGGAACTCCATGCTCTACTCCGATTTTGGCAGGTATAATGGCGTTTGCATCACTTTCTGCGAGTATTTGGCATGCAATAATAATGTTGTTTTTGTTCTCTTTAGGACAGGGTTTAATTTTAATTTTCGCAGGTTTTTTAACATCTCATTTGAAAAATTGGAAAGGTTTTTACAAGTTTTCAGACTGGCTTTTAAAAATTAGTGGTGGATTATTGGTAATTGCTGCGATTTACATCTTTTACAAGATTTTTGCTCCGTTAATTATCGGATAATTTCCATGTGATATATCTTTACGTACAGTTGAAAAAAACGCCTGTATATCGTATAATATGCTCAAAGGAGAGTAAAAATGAAAACTTTTGAAGGGCAGTTAGTCGCAGGTAATGAGAAATTTTGTATAATTTTATCAAGATTTAATGATTTCATCGGAGCAAAGCTTTTGTCAGGAGCTATTGATGAGCTTAGACGACATGGCGTTGATGAAAATAACATTGATGTTGTCAGAGTTCCTGGTGCTTTTGAAATTCCTATTGCAGCCTTAAAATTTGCCAAAACTGGTAAATATAACGCAGTTATTACATTAGGTGCAGTAATTAAAGGCTCTACTTCTCACTATGATTATGTTTGTGCAGAAGTTTCTAAAGGTGTTGCGCAAGTTAGTCTGCAAACAGAAGTTCCTGTGATATTTGGGGTTCTAACTACTGATAATATCGAACAAGCTATTGAAAGAGCAGGTACAAAAGCCGGAAACAAAGGTTCTGATGCTGCAAAAGCTGCTATAGAAATGGCAAATTTGCTAAAATTAGTGTAGTGTTATTATAATAAAGGGTTTTCCCTTTTGTGGAGTGGAAAAATGAGTGAAGTAATTACCGAGTACAGAAACGAAAATACGAAGGATATTGATATTCTTTCTACTGTTGAGATGGTTCAAAAAATGAACGAGGAAGATAAATTGGTTGCACTTGCGGTAGAAGAAGAAACTGATCACATTGCAGAGGCAATTGATGTTATTGCAAAACAGTTTTTGAAAGGTGGAAGATTGTTCTATTTTGGAGCTGGAACATCAGGTAGACTCGGGGTATTAGATGCTTCAGAATGCCCTCCAACTTTTAGCGTTTCGCCTGATATGGTTCAAGGTATAATTGCTGGTGGTGATAGTGCTTTTAGAACTGCAGTTGAAGGCGCAGAAGATAATTTTGAACTTGGCTACAAAGATGCAGAAATTTTGACAGAAAATGATGTTGCGGTTGTGATTTCTGCTAGTGGAAATCCAAAATATTTATTAGGAGTTTTGCAAAGAGCAGAAGATGTTAATTGTAAAACGATTGGTATTACTTGCAATTCAAAAGGAAAAATCGCAGAAGAAGCAGGACTTGTTATTTGTGCAGAAGTTGGACCGGAAGTTATTGCGGGTTCTTCAAGATTGAAAGCAGGTACTGCAACAAAAATGATTTTGAATATGCTTACAACAGGTTCAATGATAAAGATTGGTAAAACTTATGAAAACTTTATGATTGACTTGAAGGCAACAAACGAAAAACTAAAAGACAGAGCAATAAGAATTGTTGCTGAAATAGCTGCAACTCCTCATAGTGTGGCACTTGCAACATTGTTGAAGTGTGACTGGGAGATTAAAACGGCAATTGTTTCAATTCTTATGAAAATAGAACCCGACAAGGCAAGATTGGAATTGAAAAAACATGGCGGAGTTCTTCGTAAATTATTAAAAACTTATCAGACGGTATAAAGGAGAGATTATGAAATTAACAGTTCTTGGAGCAGGATGTTGGGGGTTGACTTTAGCTTGGCTTTTAACAAACAATTTTGAAAAAATAACTGTCTGGGGCAGAGAACAAGATATCTCAGATGATTTAAGAATAAATAAACATACTTCAAAACCTCTTGAAGTACAATTGGATAAAAAAGTAGAAATTTCATCAAATTTGAAAGATGCAATTTCCGGAGCTGATATAATTTTGTCAGTTATTGCAACATCTGGAACTAGAGATGTTTGCGAAAAATTAAAAGCGGCAGGAATTAAATCTGAACAAATTTTGGTAAACGCATCAAAAGGTATTGAAGTTCCTTCTTTGATGAGAATGTCAGAAGTTATTAAAGATGTTTTACCGGAACAAAAGCTTGCAATTCTTTCTGGTCCAACACTTGCAAAAGAAGTTTTGGCAGGTTTGCCGACAGCAGCATCTGTAGCTTGTGAAGATATAAAAGTTGCTGAATTTGTTCAAAAAGCAATGAATGTTCCTTCAAAATTTAGACTTTATACAAACACTGACGTTATAGGTGTAGAACTTGGAGGTTCGTTGAAAAACGTAATTGCGATTGCATCAGGTTTTGCTCATACTATGGGGTTGGGGGATAACTGTGCAGGAACTCTTTTGACAAGAGGTATGGCTGAAATTGTTCGTGTAAGTATTAATTTAGGTGCAAATCCTTCAACTTTGTACGGTTTGTCTGGAATGGGTGACTTGATAGCAACTTGTTCAAGTCCGATGTCAAGAAACTATACAGTTGGTTCAATGCTTGCCAGAGGTAAAAAAATTAATGATATTTTGGCTGAATTGGGTTCTGTTGCAGAAGGTGTAAAAACTTCAAAAGCGATTTGTGAATTAGCTAAAAAATTAAATATTGAAGTACCTGTTTCAAATGCTATTTATGAGGCGGTTTACACAGATATTACTCCGCAAGCATTATTAGAAAAATTAATGAATAGAAAGTTAAAAGAAGAAGAAAGATATGTTTAAGTATGCAGTAAAATACCTCAAAAACACTTTTTATCCGCTCAATGTGCCTGAAACAATTCATATTGCAGACGGGCAAATGGTGCTTGTAAGAACTGAAAAAGGAGAAGAAGCTTTAAAAGCTTTTATTGTAAATTCTCAAATTGAAAAATTATGGGAACACGCAAAAAATAAGCCAGAAGCTTTTCATGTTATCAGAACTCTTTCACAGAGGGATTTACAAACTCTTGAAGATATAAAAAAAGAAGAAGTTCAGTCTTTTTTCAAATGTCAGGCACTTGTTCAACAACACAAATTGAATATGAATTTGGTTCAATGCCGAATTACGTTTGATAGAAGAAAAATAACTTTTTACTACACTGCTCCTGAAAGAGTTGATTTTAGAGCGTTATTAAAAGATTTAACACAAGTTTTTACGAGAGTAAGAATTGATTTGAGGCATATTGGTGTAAGAGATGAAACTTCTATTTTAGAAGGTGCAGGAGTTTGTGGTCGACCATTCTGCTGCTCAAGCTTTTTGAGAAAATTTGCAACAATAAATGTGAAATTAGCAAAGGATCAAGGAATGCCGATTGCTCCTGGAAAAATTTCCGGTACTTGCGGAAGATTGTTGTGTTGCTTAACTTATGAGTATTCTAATTATATCAATGCAGCCAAAGGTATGCCGCCGGTTGGTTCATCTGTAATGACACCAGACGGTTTAGGCAAAGTTTGTTATCTTCAATTTATGAGCGGAAAAGTTGCTGTTAAAATGGAAGATGGTAAGACCAAAGAATTTGCGAAAAATGACATTGAAATGGTTGATGCAGACGTTAATGTTGAAATTGATGTCCCAATGATGAATACTTATGCAGATGATAATAATATTGACATAAGACAACTTGAAGATGATAGAAACAGTTCAACAGGAAACGTATAGAGTTTAAATCTCTCTGTTACTAGCGAGAGTAAGTATTTCGAAAATGGATTTTTTCAAGAATACGTAATACAATTCCCCATTTTCAAGGCGAACATCATACTTGTGATAAAGAATTTTGTCAGATTTTGAAGGAGAAATTGCTGTTACTAATTCATTGTTAGTCAATTCTCTTAACTCTTTGATTGAAATTTTTTCTTTGTCTAAAATTTTGTATAATTGATCATAATTGCTCATATATCAATTATAACAAATATTTCAGAGTATTTCAAGGGTATATGTTAAAAATAATTCAAATGTTGTATTAAAGTATTATAAATGTGTTTGCTAATTAATCAACAGAGAAGATTTCTCTAATATCATCCATTGTTAGAGATTTAACTATATTTCTATCGACAGAAATTACGCTATCGACCAAGTTACGTTTAACCGTTTTTAATTTTTGGATTTTTTCTTCTACAGTATTTTTAGTAATCAATCTATATACAAAAACTTTTTTAGTTTGACCGATACGGTAAGCCCTATCAGTTGCCTGATCTTCAACTGCAGGGTTCCACCATGGGTCGTAATGAATTACGTAATCTGCACCGGTCAAGTTCAAACCAGTACCGCCGGCTTTCAAACTGATTAGAAAAATTGGAATATGTGGGTTTGAATTAAATCTTTCAACTGCCCCTTGTCTGTCTTTTGTTTTGCCGGTCAAATATTCATATGGAATACCTTCACGTTCCAACCAAGCTTTTACAATGTCAAGCATATTTACAAACTGGCTAAATAGCAAAATTCTATGCCCTTCATCAATAATTTCTTCAAGCATTGATTTCAATTTTTCAAACTTGCCTGACTTCATAATGTGTTTAACATTTTCTTTGTCGTAAAGTCTTGGATGACAACATATTTGGCGTAATCTTAGCAACGCAGAGAAAATTGATAATCTACTTTTTTCAAGACCATTTTGTTCAATAGATTTAAACAATTCTTCTTTTGTACTATCAAGAACTTGTAAATAAAAATCTCTTTGTTCATCTGTAAGTTCGCAGTATGCAATATTTTCAACTTTATCCGGCAAATCTTTTGCTACATCTCGTTTCATACGACGTAAAATGAATGGATAAATCTGTAGTTTTAAACGTTTCTCAACTGTTTTATCCTGACGTTCCATAATTGGGTTAACATAGCGAGAATTAAATTCTGCCATACTAAACAAAAATCCAGGCATAAGAAAATCAAAAACAGACCACAATTCTTCAAGTTTGTTTTCAATTGGAGTCCCTGATAGTGCAAGTTTGTGTGATGCCTGTAATTTTTTTACCGCTTGAGCTGTTTGCGACATTGCGTTTTTAATATTTTGTGATTCATCTAAAATTACGTATCTGAAATTGTATTCTTTTAATTTGTTAATATCACGTCTAACAAGAGCGTAGCTTGTGATAACAACATCGTAATTTGGAATTTCTTTAAAAAATTGTTTTCTTTCAACTCCAGCAAGTTTTAGAGTTGTAAGCGTTGGTGCAAACTTTTGAATTTCGGATTCCCAATTGAAAACAACTGTTGTTGGACAAATTACAAGAACCGGCATTGGCCCGTCTTCTTCTTTGGCTTTTTGTACAACGGCAAGAGCTTGGAGGGTTTTTCCTAATCCCATATCATCCGCCAAAATTCCGTTCAGTCCGTACTTATACATAAACCAAAGCCAACCAAAACCTTTTGTTTGATACTCTCTAAATTCTGCGTTAATACCTTCTGGAAGTTTCAAATCTTCTGATGTTGAAAAGTTTGACATCTGTTTCCAGAAGTTTTCAAATTTTTCGCTTAAAACAAGTTCTACATTAAGGTTTTTAAGTTCGTTAATTAATCCTGCTCGATATGTTTTTACAATATATTTGTTGTCATTGTTTCTGTAAACATCAAATGAGTTGAAAGCACGCATAATAGAATAAATATCTTGAGCCGGATATTCTACAAAGCCTAAACTTCTTATTCTGCTATATTTTTCACCACTTTGAATAGTATCATAAACTTCATCAAAGTTAATAATTTCTTCTCCGACTTGACCGTACAAAAAGATTTCAAAACTATCTTCTGCTTCTTCTGAAAAGTCGATTTTGGCGCAAAGTTTGAATGGATCAGCCATAAGTTTGAAGAAATTCATATCATCTTTTTCTACAAATTTCCAACCTTCGCCGGCCTGTTTTATGTAATAGTTGTAAAAATCAATTGCATTTTCTTTTTCTAAAGCAAGGTTATTAGTCTGCATCGGAACGAAACGACAAGCCAATAGCATTTGATACGCTTCTTGTTCATGTTTAAGATTTCGTTTTATCCAATAAACAAGGTCTTCTCCAGGTTTTTTAATTGTAATATAAGGAGCTTTTTCTGCTGTTGTTTTAGAATATGGAACAACAACTCCATCATATTCAAAATCTAATGAAGCCTTCAAAGATTGATCGTAGTCAATTCCCATTGTTACAATGTTTAAAGGAGGGCGTTCGGTCAACATTAATTGGCTGATATTATCGGCAATTTCAACATCCATAATTTCTTGAAGTTTTGGAAGTTCTTCGTAGATAAATTTCCCGCCATCTGCATCTTTCAAATCAGTGAATGATGATTTCAAAATATTTTGAGGTAAAGAGTTCATTGCAATATTTGTAGGGAAAATTATGTTTTTATATCTTCCCCATTTCAAATGTCTTGAAAAATAACGAACTTCTTCAAACGGATAAACATCATCTTTATCCGGTCTTTCCCACTCTAATGACAAAAGAATTGTTCCTTGCGCACCCGTGTTTACATTTAGAACAAGTTTCCATTCTTCATCAGTAAATTTTAATCTTTCTTTTGTTTTTTCGTCAAGAACCTCATCAGCCTTAGACAACAATGTGAACATAGGTCCGAATTTTGTAATCGGAATATCATACCAACCGGCTTTTTTGTCTTGTCTTGAAACTGTTAGCAATTGTTGGAATATTGCCACTTCAACTTTTTGAGAATTGTTTAATTCAAAATCCGGATTTTGTTTTTGAGCTTCAATCAATGCTCTCAAGATTGGTTCAATTTGTCTTACAACTTTACCTGTTTCTCTTGAACGAACCAAAACTGAAAAAAAGTTAGCCTTTCTTTTAGAATTAAAATGAAATAAATAACTTCCCTGCGGTTCTTCTGTTAAAGCTGTATTTTCGTCAGGAAATTCAAACTCCATACCATATTTTGTTTCTAACCAATCTTCGTAAGCGTGTTCATCAATCGCTTTTAAAGCAACGGCTACTGCGTGTTTACACCATTCTTCTTTCAGCGGGCAATTACATCTTGCCTCAACTTTGTTCTTTTTGAAAATTAAATCTGTATTATAATGATCTTGAAAATTCCCTTTTACTTTTGCCATGTAAAAGTTTTTTTCAGGATACGAGTCAAATACCATATCCTTTAAATGGTATTCATATCCTCTGCGCCAACTTCCGGCACTTGCATTTTCTTTTATAAATTTGTAATTAAATTCCTGTTGCTTAACACTCATTAACGAGTATCTCTTTCTTTTCCACTAAGGGTACAAACTTCCGGATATAGATTTCTCTATAAGCCCTTATACCGAGATTATTACACAAATAACAAAAAAAGGCAATACTATTTACAAATTTTTATTATCCTAATAAAAAGTAATAATGGTAGCAATATGAAAATACTATCCCAAAAAGTGCGCCCATAATAACTTCGAAAGGGGTATGCCCTAAAAGTTCTTTTAATTTTCCGCCGATGGCTTGAACATCATGTTTGTAAAAATCATCCATCATTCTATTTAAACAAGCTGCTGTTTTGCCGGCAGCACGTCTAACACCTGCAGCATCGTACATTGTTATTAATGCAAAACCGATTGCTATTGCGAAAAATACAGAACCAAAGCCTTCAATAATTCCAACTGAGGTAGCTAGTCCCATAACTCCTGCAGAGTGAGAACTCGGCATTCCACCTGTTGTTGTGAAAATTTTGAAATTAACTTTTTTTGCCTTAATTGTAAAAATAAAAAACTTTATTACCTGTGCAAAAAACGCAGCCAAAATTCCGGCTGAAAGTGCTTCGTATCCAGTATTTGTAATACTTGTTGTCATTAAAATCCTACTCTCTTTTTTTTTGTATGTGTTCAGTATAACACAAGCTTTTTAAAAATGGAATAATATTTATTTAATTCTGATTTTTTTCAATATTTGTTCAAAAACTTCTGATTTTAAATTATTTCTGTTCAAGATGTCATAACATTTGTCGATTAATTCGTTCAAATCTTTTTTAGCTTTTTCTAATCCATAAAGAGATGTGTATGTCAATTTCCCTTCTTCTTTATCTTTACCCATAGTTTTGCCCATTTCTTCAAATGTAGAGGTTTCATCTAAAATATCATCTGCGATTTGAAAAGCTACGCCTAAAACTTGACCAAATTCAGTTATGTCTTCAATCTGTTTTTCTGTTGCATTTGCTATTATAGCCCCAGTTCTCAATGCTAATTTGAATAAATCTGCGGTTTTGTGTGTGTGAATATAATCAAGAATTTCTGGCAATTGTTCATCATCTTTTCCGTATTCAAAAGCTTGCATTAATTTTTCGCTCTCAATATCAACGACCTGACCGGCGATTACTCCATAAGCTCCGGCAGCTTGAAAATATTCTTCCATAATTTTTATTAATTTTTCAGCTCCTAATTTTTTTGAGTTTTTTAGTATAACTTGTGGAGCAAATGTTAAAAGCGCATCTCCTGCCAAAACCGCATGAGCTTCTCCAAAAACCATGTGGTTTGTTAATTGTCCACGTCTGTACATATCGTTATCCATACAAGGTAAATCGTCGTGGATAAGAGTTTGCGAATGAAGCATCTCGATAGCACATGCTGTTGGGATTGCATCCTCATAATTTCCGCCAAACATTCTGCAAGTTTCAAGACACATAACAGGGCGAAGTCTTTTGCCTGGAAGTGTTACAGTGTATTTCATTGATTTGAAAATTTTTTGTGGATAACAAATAGGCATAAATTCGTCAATTTTTTTGTTTATTAAATCTATGTATTCAGTCATTTTCATAATTCTTGTCCTTCGTCTATTTCTTTATAAATCTGTTGTTTAAGTGTATTTCTTGCACTTTGGCGTTTCTTTTCACTGATTTTGGCAATTTGTCTGTTGTGGACAATTTTTTTAGAGTGTTCTTGTTTTTTGCCTTCGTATTTAATTCTCTCTTTATATTCTTTTGCTTCGTCAACAAATGCAAGATAACTTTCATATCTTGTCGGAGCAATTTTCTCTATATTGTTTAAAACATTGCAACCATCTTCGTTTATGTGAAGGCAGTCAGAATACTTACATTCATCTCTGAATTGCGCAATCTCAGGAAATAATAAGTCAACATCTGCAGGAAGCAGAAAATCAAATCTCGCATTGCTAAAACCGGGTGTATCAACAATTCGAGATGTATCATTAAGTTTGATAATTTCACAATGTCGTGTTGTGTGTGTCCCTCGTTGAGTTTTTTCGCTAACCTGTTTGGTTCTTAAGTTTAGGTTAGGATTGATTGCGTTGACTAGGCTTGATTTCCCGACACCTGAATTTCCGCAAAGAACACTAGTTTTGCCTTCTAAAAGTTTTTCAAAATTTTTTAATCCTTTGTGTTCTGTTGCAGATGTATAAACAATTTTGTACCCGAGTGGTTCATAGGTGCTTTTAATACTTGAGCTTAAGTGTTTTTCCCATTTAAGATCGTCTTTGTTAAAACAAAGAACAGTTGGAATGTTAAAATATTTTGCAAGTGAAATATATCTGTTTAACTGATGTAAATCTAAATCAGGTTCTTTTAAGGCAGAAACTATTATAATTTGGTCGATATTGGCTACACTAGGGCGTTTTATATAATTTTTTCTTTTAATTATATTTTTAATAACGTTATTTTCAAACTCTACAAAATCACCAACGAGAATTTTTTCACGTTGTTTTTTTAGAACTTCCCTAATTTTGCATTCATGAAAAGAATTTCCGTCATCGACATAATAAAAATCAGAGTGAATTTTGTATATTTGTCCTTCTGCCATAAAAAGATTTTAGCACAAAAAGAATTTATTCTTCACCTTCTTGGTAATTTTCGTAACTCAAATTGTCATTATATGGAAAACTATCAATTGTAATTTTGTCTTGATAAATTCTAAGGCTCCATGTATCAGCACCTATTTGATTAGGTTTTTTAGCACCGTTAGTATCAATTATAATTTCCCCACATCTGGTTTCTTTTGAATTAATAATGATGTCATTTCCGTTTTCATCTTTTATAATGTTGCCATTAGAATCTCTTTTAGGATAACTGTTGAACCAGCCACCATTTCCTTTGTCTGTGTCATTGAAGTTATCAAGCATAATAACACTCCCATCATTTAAAATAGCGCTAGTATTATTACGAAAATCTCTATATACGGTTTGCCCGTTATAGTATGTTTTTTTATTGTATTTTGTTTTCCAAGTCCAACAACCTCCTCTATACGCATTACAAATTTTTGTCATTTGTAGCGATTTGGATAGCTCTTGCATTAATTCATCGTTTGTTGTGTTTGGTCTAAAAAAATCTGCATAAGAATCATAGCCGTTTTGGGTTTTAACTAAAAGCAAAGCATTAGAGATTTTTGAATAAGAATTTTTAGCTTGATTTAGTAAGACTTTGTTTTTGTAGTTTGCAATTAAAGTTGGCAATGTCATAGCTGCAACAATACCTATAACCCCTAATGTTATTAAAACTTCTGCTAATGTGAATGCGGGTTTTATTCTTGACATAATTTAAAGCTCCTATTATGTATAAAATTCAATATAATAAATATTATATTGATATATGCAATAAATATTACAATATTTGAAATAGTTTGTCAATATTAGGTATTCTTAATATATGAATATTACAGATTGGAATAACGATGAAATAATGCGTCTGGTTATGGCAAAGGGGCATATTACGCAAAAAGTTTTGTTAGATATGTTGAGAGAGAAAAATGGAATAGAAATTCCACAAAGTACGTTTTCTTGTAAAATAAGCCGTAATGGTCTAAAGCTTTCTGAATTTCAACAAATTTGTAATATTTTAGGATACGATATTTCTTTGCAATTGAAAAAGAGATAAGTTTTTATATAATTTTTTCTTTTAATTATATTTTTAATAACGTTATCTTTCAAATTCTACAAAATCGCCAACGAGAATTTTTTCATGTTGTACAAAGTTGAAAGAGTAATAGAATAAATCTGTTTTGTTATTTTAATTTTATAAAATCTGGCACTTTATTTTTAGCCATTTGCATTTGCATATATTGCGTTTTTAGTTTTGCTTTCTCTTCGTCGTTTGCATTTTTAGCTTTTTCGTTCATTTGTGTGTATAATTCTTTTTCGGTGTCATTGCCCTTTATGTACACATCCATTTCTTTATTTTTTTTATGAGCGTTTATGTTTCCCTCATAATTTATTTTAGGAGCTTTGAAAAGAGTGTATAAAAATGCAAAACCGGCAACAAATGTTGCAGTCAAACCAACCCAAGCTCCGAGAGAAAGCCACATTTTCTTTTTAGCAGTTGCGTTTTTGTGCTGTTTGTTGACAATATCATCTGCTTTTTTGCTAATTTTTTCGCCAACAAGGTCGAAGTCATCAACAAGTTCAAACAATAGTTTTGTTCCAACACCAAGCCCCGCAACAAAAGTAGCTTTTGCAAGTTTCGCCTTTTCTCCGGTTTTAGAAATCGGATTTTTGTCTTGTTGAGATGATTGAGGTTGATTATTTGCTCTAAAGGAATATGTGCTGACAGAACTAATTTGCATTATGCTCCTTTAATCATCATTCCATTTCCGTTGTTAGCCATTTGAACAGATGTGTAATGGTTAATTTTTTGGTCTAAATCAACGTCTTCATCTTTAACTTCTTTGTTAACTTCTTCCATAATATTTGATTTTAAATCTTTGTCGCGGCTATATACATCCATTTCTTTTTCTCTAGCAAACGCATTAACTTTAGTATTGTATAATTTTGACGGAAGAGTTAATGCCAATGTAATCAAACCTGCAGCTGCACCAATTCCGCCTAATTTCAAACCTCTGCTTTTTGCCCCTTTGCCAATTAGACAAGATCCTAGCGCTGCAGCAGTTCCTCCAATAAGTGTACTACCTCCAATAGAACCCCAAATTGCTAAATTCCTTTCTGTTTTTCGATTAATTGGGTTTTCATAATTATTTCTTTTTCCTGTAAATTGTGGCTTTGGGCAACAAGTATTTATTGCTGAAATTGACATAAGACTACTCCTTTGTTTGAACATTACTATTTAATCCTTCTTACATAATAGTTAAACAGAATTAAAATTGCTACTATGTTAATATTTTTAGTCTAATTGTTACAATTATTTGAAGTTTTACATGTTTATGATATTATCGACATATAAAAATAGATTATTATACTAATAAGGGGAAAAATATGATTTCAGTAAACGATTTAAAAACAGGCTTGACGCTACAATTGGACAACGGTTTATGGTCTGTTGTTGAATTTTTACACGTAAAACCGGGTAAAGGTGCTGCGTTCGTTCGTTCAAAACTTAAAAACGTTGAAACTGGTCAAGTTGTTGAAAAAACATTCCGTGCTGGTGAAAAAGTTGCTAAAGCTATGCTTGATAGACGAGAAATGCAATATCTTTACAAAGAAGGTAAAGAATATGTTATGATGGATAACGAAACTTATGAACAACTTCAATTGACTGAAGACCAAATTGGAGATGGCATTAAATATTTGAAAGAAAACATGGTTGTTCAAGTTCTTATGCACGATGCAAGAATTATAGGTGTTGATCTTCCTGCTCATGTTATTCTTGAAGTAACTGATACTCCACCTTCTGAAAAGGGCAATACTGCTCAAGGCGGTACAAAACCTGCTACTCTTGAAACAGGTGCAGTAGTTAACGTTCCGTTCTTTATCTCTAATGGAGATAAAATTAGAGTTGATACAAGAACTAACGAGTATCTTGATAGAGCATAGTGCGAGCGAAAAGTTGGGCGTGAAATGTGAAAACTTTAGCTTAGAAGCTTAAATGTTTATCATATATTCGGACTTTTCACTTCTTACTCTTCTCGTTTCACTTAAAATGAAAGGCAAAAAATAATGAAATTTGATATAGATTACGTAGAAAAATTAGCAAAAGTTTTAGCTGATAATTCTTTGACAGAAATTTCTCTTGAAGATGGAGAACAAGCTATTACTTTGAGAAACGAAGTTATGGGCGTAGCTGCTGCTCCTGTTGCAGTTGCAGCTCCTCAAGCTCCTGCAAATGTGCCTGCTCCGACTGTAGCTCCTGCAGCTCAAGAAGCAACTCATAAAGGAAAAGCTTTAACTTCTCCAATGGTAGGAACATTCTATTCAGCTCCATCTCCAGATGCTGATGCTTTCGTAAAAGTTGGTCAAACAATTAAAGAAGGAGATGTTGTTTGTATCGTTGAAGCTATGAAACTTATGAACGAAATTGAATCAGATTTTTCAGGAAAAATTACCGAAATATGCGTAGAAGACGGTCAACCTGTAGAATTTGGTCAAGTTTTGATGTATATAGAATAATTAAGTAAGAATTTTAAGTGAAAGGTGGATTTTTAATTCACTTTTCACTTTTTATAGGGATAGGAAAAATGTTTAGAAAAGTATTGATTGCAAATCGTGGTGAGATTGCGGTAAGAATTATAAGAGCTTGCAGAGAGATTGGTATTCCGACTGTTGCGATTTATTCTCAAGCTGATGCCAACTCACTTCACGTAAGGTTAGCTACTGAGGCGTATTGTATTGGACCTGCTCAAAGTGCTAAAAGTTATTTGAGTATTCCTGCAATTATTTCAGCTGCAATCGTTTCGGGTGCTGATGCAATTCATCCGGGATATGGTTTTATGTCAGAAAGAGCGGATTTCGCTGAAATTTGTGCAAAACACGGGATTAAATTCATTGGACCGACTGCTGAAGCTATGAGGAAAATGGGTGATAAAGCTACTGCTCGTAAAACAATGATTGAAAACAATGTTCCTGTTACTCCGGGTACTGGAATTTTGAAAACTCCTGAAGAAGTAAAAGAATTTGCACATAAAGTTGGCTATCCAATTATCTTGAAGGCTACTGCTGGTGGTGGTGGTAAAGGTATGAGGATTTGTAGATCTGATGAAGAAGTTGATGTAAATATGAGCCTTTGCCAATCAGAAGCTCAAAACTTCTTTGGTAATCCTGATGTTTATGCTGAAAAATTCTTGGAAAACCCTCGTCATATTGAAGTTCAAATTCTTGCCGATCAATTTGGTAATGTTGTTCATTTGGGTGAAAGAGATTGCTCTATTCAAAGAAGACATCAAAAATTGTTGGAAGAAGCTCCGTCACCTGCTATTGATGAAGCTACTCGTAAAGAAATGGGCGCAGCAGCAGTAAGAGCTGCAAAAGCAATAAATTATGAAAGCGCAGGTACTTGCGAATTTTTGCTTGACCACGATGGAAAATGGTACTTCATGGAAATGAATACAAGAATACAAGTTGAACACTGTGTAACTGAAATGATTTCTAATGTTGATTTGGTTAGAGAACAAATTATGGTTGCGGCAGGTGAAAAACTTGATTTTACTCAAGATGATATTATGTTGAGAGGTCATGCTATTGAATGTCGTATCAACGCTGAAAATCCAGAAAAAGACTTTATGCCAAATCCTGGAACAATTACTGGGTATGTTACTCCGGGTGGATTTGGAGTAAGAGTTGATTCTCACGCATATCAAGATTATTCAATTCCGCCATATTATGATTCAATGATTGGAAAATTGATTTGTTGGGGTAGAACAAGGAATGAAGCTCGTCGCAGAATGTATAGAGCTTTAAAAGAATATGTTATTACCGGTGTAGAAACTACAGTTCCGTTTCACCAAGCTATTATTGAAGACCCTGTGTTTATCAGTGGAAAATTCAATACAGGATTTATAGAAGATTTCTATGAAAGAACCGGTAAGAATAAAAAATAGTTAAATAAAAAGCCCGAATATTTCGGGCTTTTTTAATATTAAAATGATTTAAAAATCAAAAAAATCTTTTATTGGGACATCTAACTTTTCTGCGATATCAAATAACAAGCCTAAACTAACGCATCTTTTTGCTGTTTCAATTTTTGCGAGGTGTTCTCTTGAGATTTCTAACATTTCGGCAAGAGTGTTTTGAGAAAAGCCTTTTTCTTTTCTGAATTTATAAATATTTCTACCTAATTGTAAAATTTTTGTAGCCTTATTGTTCACAAAATTATTTTATATGTTATTATATAAAATGTATGTAGTCTTAAAGAGAACAAAAGGAGCTGATATGTTTATAAAACCTAAATTTGAGAAATTTAAAAGTAAAAAAGCCTTCACTCTTGCGGAAGTCTTAATTACTCTTGGAATTATAGGAGTTGTTGCTGCCATGACAATGCCTACACTAATAAATAATTATCAAAAAAAGTTAGCAGTAACGAGATTAGAACATTTCAGCAGTATGATGCGACAGGCTGCAAAAATGCGTAGCAAAGATATTATTGAAGGCGATTTTGTCGAAATGCAAATAAAGGAAGTAAGAGCATATAATCCTGATGATATAGAAAAATTCTACAAACAATACTGGTTGCCTTATGTAAAAACTGTAAATATGACAAAGCTAACTAAGGGGTTGTTGGTTGAATATGCAAATGGTTCGGGAGCTTATTTTCAAAAAGTGTATCTCGCTCCAGATGAAAAAGATGTAACTAATAATTCCTATATTATTTTTTGCCCTGAATATAAATATTGTAAAGATATTGACGTTACAAATGCAAAAAGTGCAGTTGACGCTAGGCATACTTTTTCTTTATGGAATGGAGGAACTGTACCTCTTGAGTTTACGTATATGCCATATAGTAGAGAACAACTTGTTAACAAATGCAAAACTAATAAATATTACTGTGCATCACTGATTTATTTTGATGGATGGCAGATTAGTAAAGATTATCCGTGGTAAATAAGAACCCCCTTGCAATATCTTGAAAAATGTGCTACAATTATAGCAGGTAATGTGTATGAGGGTATAAATATGGCTGGAATTAACTTATTTTACCAATTTTCTAATCCTATAGAAAAGCAAAAAGAGCAACAAAAAGCTCAAAAAGATGCTTTGATTAGAAAAAATTATGATCAAATTTATGCACATGAAGCTGCGCACAAAGCAGCAGGGGGTTCGTTAGCAGGTTCTATTGTTATTGAAAAGAATAATGATGGTATTCCGGTTGGCGGTCATGTTGATATTAAGATGCCTGCGCTTAATCCGAATAATCCGCAAAAAACGATTAATGATGCAAATACTGTAATAAGAGCGGCTATGGCTCCATCTGATCCATCAAGTCAGGATTATAAAGTTGCATCAAAAGCTGAAAGTTTAAGAATGCAAGCGCAAGCTATTAAAAATAAGAATGTTGGAAATAAATTAGATTACAATGCTTAATTTTTTATAATTCATATTGAAGTCTTAATAAAAATATGTTATAATAAAATCTATAACGCGTTATTTTGGAGATTTTTAGTATGAAAAATATTTTTTGCCGTATGTTAAAAAAGAAATATTCACGTAAAATAGCTTTTACATTGGCAGAGGTTTTAGTTACTCTCGGTATTATTGGTGTTGTAGCTGCTATTACTATGCCGACTTTAATTGATAACCATCAGAAAAAAGTTGCTGCAACAAGGTTGGAAAAATTTTATTCAATGATGAGTCAAGCTGTATATCAATGGGTTGGTGATACCGGTTTTATTCCTGGTACTACTTATAATTTTCCTGAAAATACAAAATATAATGGCAAGGGGCTGGAACAGTGGTATAATGCTAACTTAGGCAAATATATTAAATCGACTAGTCAAGTTAGTACTGATAGTGGTATGTTTGTTGCGTTTGCGGATGGTTCCGGTTTTAATGCTTATCAAACCGGTGGAAATATGTACTTTTTCTTTTGTATAGAGGCTAAATATTGTAATACGCAAGCATCTTCTGCGGAAGGTTATTTTGATGGAAAAAGGACATTCCTATTTGATTTTGCAAACGGAGATTTCTATGCTTCACTTCCGGGACAACAAAATATGTCTAGAGAAGAACTTTTAAGGGCTTGTAAGTATGGAAATTCTGATAATTCAGAAGTCAGTTCAAAAGGCAGGCGACATACTTGTACAAGGTTAATTCAAATTGACGGATGGCAGATAAAAGATGATTATCCGTGGTCACAGATTATGCTTGAAAAAAAATAAAGTACACAGTGATGTTTTGATTATAAAAATGTTTGTGTTAGAATTATGTTCGTATGAGTACACAATTTAAACACTATGCCAAAGAATTATTAAATATTGCCCTGCCTATTATTATGGGAAACTTAGGTTTCATCTTGATTGGTGCGGGTGATGTATTGATTGCCGGACATCATTCTACGGATACTCTTGCCGCAATTAGTATTGCGACTGCTATTACCAATTGCATTCAAACTTTTGGTATTGGTTTGATTTCTAGTGTTTCTCCTTTACTTTCAAATTTTAGGGGAGAGAAAAAATCAGCCAAAAAATATTTTTATCCGACATTGAGATTTGCGATGCTTTTGGCGGTAATTGTAATGTTTGCAGTTTTGGCGTTTATTCCTGTAATTGATTATTTAAAATTTGATCCAAAATTAGTTCCAATGATTAAACAATATATGTTTGTAACTGCATTTGCTACTTTTGGAGCTTATTTACACGCTGCTTTGAAAGAATTTTTACAGGCTTTTGAGGTTGTGGTTTTCCCTAACCTTGTTACTGCAATAGCTGTATTTTTAAATATTGCAGTAAATGTTCTTTTGGTATTTGGTTGGGGAATAATCCCATCGCTTGGTGCGTTAGGATTAGCGATTGCAAGTTTTGTTGTAAGATATTTTATGGGCTTTGCGTTGTTAATTTATTGCTTTAGAATGATGAATTTCAACGATTACAAAGATTTTGAATATTATAAGAATTTAATAAAAATCGGAATTCCGATATCATGTGCAATTCTTGTTGAATTTATTGCATTTAATAGTATTGCAATTATTATGGGAAGAGTTTCTGGAGTGTATGCTGCGGCACAAAACCTTGTATGCACCTTGACAACAATTTCGTTTATGGTTCCGTTAGCAATATCAAATGCTATTGCAGTAAAAGTCGGATTTGCTAATGGTGCTGAAAATGTTACAGATTTGAAACGTTATTCGTTTGTCGGAATTGTTATGTGCGTAGGCTTTATGATGTGCAGTGCGTTTGTTTTTGCTACATTCCCACATTTTCTTGTCGGATTATTTACGCAGGACAATACTCTTGTTAAAATTTCTGTTCCTATTTTATATGTACTTGCGGTATTCCAAGTATTTGACGGATTGCAGGTCGCACTTGCTGGTATTTTCAAAGGAATGAAAAGAACCGGAATTGTTTTGCTATCAAACTTTATCGCTTATTGGTTGATAGCTATTCCTTTAGGATACACACTTGCGTTCAAATACAATTTGAATATTAGAGGATTTTGGTATGGGCTGGCTTGTGCTGCAATTATGCTTTGCTCAATTATGCTTACTATGTTGTTTAAGAGTATTAAAAAACTCGAAAAATGTTAAACAACTTATGTTTATGCTATTATGATTATACGAATTGGAGGAATTATGCACGAAGAAGAAAGAACATTTGTGGCTATCAAGCCTGACGGAGTAAAAAGAGGTTTTGTTGGAGAGATTATTAGCCGTTTTGAAAAAAAAGGTTATAAATTAATCGGTATGAAGTTACTTCAAGTAACAGAAGAAATTGCAGCAAAACATTATGCAGAACATATTGGAAAACCTTTTTATCCAAATCTTGTAAAATATATTACAAGTGGACCGATTGTCGCTATGGTATTTCAAGGTTATCAAGCGGTTCAAGGTATTCGTCACGTATTGGGTGCAACTGATCCTTGCGAAGCTGATGTTGGTTCAATTAGAGCAGATTACGCTCAATTAAAAGCGTATAACACTGTTCACGGTTCAGATAGTATTGAAAGTGCTGAAAGAGAAATCAATATTTACTTTAAACCGGAAGAACTTTGTCCAAATTACAAAAATATGATGGAATTAATTACAGAAAGCGTAGATGAAGATTAATGCGAGATAATGCTCACGAAAATTTTTCATACGAATTAGTACACGAATGTAAGCAAACAGGTGCAAGAGCCGGAATTTTAAATACTCCGCATGGAGCTATTTTAACTCCAATTTTTATGCCTGTCGGGACTAATTCTGCTGTAAAAACACTTACTGCCGATCAAATTGTTGATACAGGCGCACAAATAATGTTGTCCAACTCTTACCATTTGTATTTGAGAGCCGGGACCAAGCTAATTAAACAGTTTGGTGGTATTCATAGTTGGATGAATTGGCACAAACCTGTATTAACAGATTCCGGCGGATTTCAGGTGTTTTCACTTTCTCATTTGAATAAAATTGGAGAAGATGGCGTTGAATTTCGTGATCCAAAAGATGGTAAAAAACATTTTATAAACCCTGAAGTTTCTATGGAAATTCAACAAGATATCGGGGCTGATATAATTATGGCATTTGACCAATGCGCACCTTTTCCTTGCGATTATGACACAGCTAAAAAAGCAATGGAAAGAACTCACAGATGGTTAGAAAGGTGTTTTAAAGCAAAAACTAACCCTCGTCAAGCTTTGTTCCCGATTGTTCAGGGTGCTTTTTATGATGATTTGCGCAGAGAAAGTGCTGCTATAATTTCATCTTACGATGCGGTAGGTTACGCAATCGGTGGTTTGAGTGTTGGTGAAACAAAAGACATAATGAACCATTTTGTTGAATTTACTACACCATTATTGCCTAATAATAAACCTAGATATTTGATGGGAGTTGGAACACCGGAAGATTTGTTAGACGGAATTAAGCGTGGAATTGATATGTTTGATTGCGTGCTTCCGACAAGAAACGCTCGTCACGGTTCGTTCTTTACTTGGGAAGGCAAGTCAAATATTAAAATTCAAAAATATCATGATGATGACCGCCCTTTGGTTGAGGGTTGCAATTGTTATGCTTGTAAGAACCACTCAAGAGCTTATATTAGACATTTGTGGAGATGTGGCGAAAGTACTGCGTCGACATTGTTGTCAATTCATAATATCAAATTTTTGGTTGACTTTTCTCAAAAATGTAGGCAAGCGATTTTGGAAGATCGATTTGGAGATTTTTATAACGAACATTATAAAATGTTGATAAAATAATTGTCATATTGAGGACTTTAGTTCGAAGTATCACATGGTTGTGAATGATTTTGCTAGTATTGTGAGCTTTCGCTTATGCTCAAGATGACGATTTGATTTAAAATCTTGACAAAATAAAAAACATTATTATTAATAAGATAATAAGGAGTTTTTTATGAGTAACATTGTATTTGAAGGTCTTGATATCATTTACCCGTCAGCAGAAGGTGTTGAAAAGTATGAAACTTACAACCTTGATGATCCGTTTATCTTGAATATTTTGAGTAGTTTTGAAAATAAAGAATTGATGAACCAAGACTTTTTAGAATTTTTTACAATCTAAAATTTCCCAATAGTTGTTAGAACTCTTAATAAAATTGCTCAAGCTTTGAATATTAATATAATTAGGTTGTTAGAGGACAAAAATGCTTAGTTAAACAAATTCAATTGAGGAACTTCGACTGTCGGAACATCCCCACTCTTTTTACGAGTTGAAAGGTTGTTTGAATAATCCTTTTGCATCCTTGTCATAAGTTCCTGTGAACGTTTCACAACACTAGATGGCAATCCTGCCATTTTAGCAACTTGAATACCGTAACTCTTGCTTGCACCACCTTGTACAATTTTTCTTAAAAACTCGATTTCGCCATTTTCTTCCGTAATCGTAATTCTATAGTTTTTGATTTGTGGATAAGTTTTTGTCATTACGTTCAATTCGTGATAGTGGGTTGCAAATATACATCTTGCCTTGATTTTTGTCGCAATATATTCAGCAACTGACCACGCAATTGCAACACCATCATAAGTGCTTGTGCCACGTCCGATTTCGTCAAGCAATATGAAACTTCTATCTGTTGCCGAATTTAAAATACAAGCAGTTTCAATCATTTCAACCATAAATGTTGACTGACCTAAAGTCAAATCGTCAGATGCCCCAACTCGGGTAAAGATTTTGTCTATAACACCGATTTTAGCATAATCTGCCGGAACCCAAGAGCCGATTTGTGCTAGTATTGCAATTAATGCGTTTTGTCGCATATATGTAGATTTACCGGCCATGTTTGGACCTGTTAAAATCATAAATTGCGTAGTATCTGTTGAATTGCACTTTAATTCTAAATCATTTGGAACATATTCTCCAAGAGGTAAAATCTTTTCCAAAACCGGATGACGTCCGTTTTTAACGATAAAATCATCTGAATTGTCAATTATTGGTTTGCAGAAATTGTTTTCTGCTGCAACATCGGCAAGCGCAGTGAAAACATCACATCTTGCGATACATTCGGCTATTTCTCTAATCTTTGAAACAAATTCTTTTGAATATTCTCGAAAATCGCAGAATAATTTGTATTCCAATTCAGTTGATTTGAATTTAGCGGAAAGAACATCATCTTCGTGTTTTTTGAGTTCTTCTGTGATAAATCGTTCTCCACTAGTTAGTGTTTGTTTTCTTATATATCCGTTTGGAATTTGGTTTAGATACGAATTTGATATTTCAATAAAATACCCAAAAACCTTGTTAAAACCGATTTTTAAAGTTTTTATTCCTGTTCTGTCTTTTTCTTTTTCTTCAAATTCTTTTAACCAATTTTCGCCTCCGGTCAGAAGTTCTCTGAAATAGTCGAGTTCGCCAGATACTCCATCCTTTAATATTCCGCCTTCTTTGATTAAAACAGGTGCGTTATCAGAAATAGTTCTGTCGATTAATGCAGTGTATTCAGCGATTTCATCTCTGTATTGATTGATTGATGCAAGAGGGTTGTATTCAAGATTATTAGTTGCATCCAACAAATCAGGTAGCATCATAAGGGAGGTTTTCAAGCTCAAAAAATCTTTTGGATTTGCAGAACTATTTGACATCCTTGTTGCTAAACGCTGAATATCATAGATTTTTTCTAGCATATTTCCGATTTCTAATCTGTAGTTTGTTTTTTCAACAAGTTCGGAAATTGAATTTTGACGAGTTAAAATATCTTCTACTCTTTTTAATGGCTGACAAACCCAATTTTTTAGCAATCTTGCGCCCATATTGGTTTTTGTTTTATCAATAGCCCAAAGAAGTGATCCAAATTTGTTTTTGTCACGTAAAGTTTCTGTTAATTCAAGATTTTTTCTTGTACTGCCGTCTAAAATCATATATTCAGAAAGTTCATACGGTTCAATTCTTTCAAATTTTGGAACATTGTCTTTCAATGTTTCCCAAACATAAGCCAATAAAGCTCCTGCGGCTCTAAATCCTATTTTGTATCTGTCATAGCCGAAAGATTCTAAACTATTAGCTTGAAAAACTGCTTTTAAGTTGTTTTCGGCAAAATTTGCATCAAAAACTGATGCAGGAATTTTTGAGCAGTTATATATTTTGGTAATTTCTTCAGGTAAATCAATTTTTTCATCAGGTACAATCTGAAACGGCATGATTTTTTGTTTGATAGATGGTCCGACAACTTCTGCCGGAGCAATTCTTGTTAATTCTGCTAAAATCAATTCAAACGGAGCTTGAGTGACTTTAAATTCTCCTGTTGAAATATCAGCGTAAGAAAATCCCCAAATTCCGCTTTTTTCTTCTTTGAATAAAGCACAAATATAGTTGTTAGAATTTTGTTGTAAGAAGTCACTTTCTGTTAAAGTTCCAGAGGTGATAATTCTTGTTACGCCACGTTTTACAAGACCTTTCGCAAATTTGGGATCTTCCAATTGGTCGCAAATTATTACTTTATAATTTTTTTGAACCAATTTTTCGATATATGGATTAACTGCTTTTGCAGGAATTCCGGCAAGAGGTATTCTTCCGAATTTTCCTTGTTCACGACCGGTAAGAGTTAATTCTAATTCTTTTGACATAATAACGGCATCTTCAAAAAAGGTTTCATAAAAGTCACCTAACCTGTATAATAAGATTTTATCTGGGTTTTGGTGCTTGATTTTTAAGTACTCCTGCATTGCCGGAGTAAGGTCTTCGACTTTAATATCTGCCGTATTAATAAGATTGATTTCTGCTTTTTTCATAGTTATAATGATAGTATAACATGATAAGGATTTCAATATGGGTTGTTTAAAAAATTTCTTGAGAGCTATTATTATAACCCTTGCGGTTGTCGGTTTTATGGCAATTGGAGGGAAAGATTTGATTAGTAGATATATAAACAATTATTTCAATCCGACCAAAGATGAAATGTTGGAACGAGCTAAAAAGGTTGGAGATTTTTCTCATATTAATGATGAGTTTGAAATAGAAAAAGCTGCCGGAATTTTGGGCTATAACGCAGTTGTAGCGGAACATAAAGCAAGCGGGCAAAAAATGTTTGTTGTAGATTCCGGTGATAAGCAAATTTTGACAGAAGAAGATTTGAAATCGGATAATGTTGAAGAAAAATTATATAAAGCGGTTAGTAAAATCAAGTACCAAGCAATTTCTATTGATGACTTGAGAGTTACTAAAAAAGGAACAATGCACTCTTATGGTAAAGATGTTCCTTATGTTAAATTTGAAGCAAGAGTTAAAAAACTTCCGATTGGTGATGTTGGTGGAATTGTATCGGTTGCGCAAACTAAAGATGGCAGTCCAAGATTGTTAATTTCTGCTAACGAAAAAAACAAATATTCCCAATTGATTTCGGATGAGTTTTTCAAGAAAATTAAATAATGTTTTAACTTAATGTCCTGGTGGTGGAATGGTAGACACGTACGTTTCAGGTGCGTATGGAGAAATCCGTGTGGGTTCAAGTCCCATTCAGGACATTATTTTTCAAAGAGCCGTCTAAGTTAGGCTCTATTTTAGTATTCAAGAGCTTTTTGCGGGTTCCAAAGTCTATAATTTTGTTGAAATCTTTCTGTGGACTTGTGTGTTCCTCAAACTCTTTATGTAAACTAATTATAGAGGTTCCAGTCAAGTTTTTTTCATCTGTTGAAATTTGATTTTCAGTCTGCATTTTTCTTTGCCTTAACTGCTCAAATATTGGTTTTAATTTGATTTTTAAAGTATTTGTTTCTTCATCATAGAGTATTTCTTCTGTGATAGTAGATAAAATGAGTCTTTTTTCATCTAAGTTAGCTTTCATATATAACTCCGGGATTCGATTTGCAAAATCCGTAAGAACATTGATACGTGCGATTCTGTCTTTTGAATTTTCTGTTAAATACTGTATCTGGTGATTTAATTCATCCTTTTCTTTTTCCCATTGAATCATCAATTCCTTAAAGGTGGTTTCACTGACAGTGAGTTCACCTGCGAGTTTTTGTTTCAAGCCATTGGAAATTGTATTGCTGATTGTTTTGTATTGCTTTTTTAGTTCTTCCAGTGACTTATTTTCATACGTTTTTAGTTCATCAATTGTCGTATAGATTTGTTTTTTCACTTTTTGAAGTTCTAAATCTGTTATTTGGAAACTGTTTAATACTTCTTGCATTGCTTTATCTAAATCCTTTTCATTTATATTTTTTTCATTTTTGTGAAATTTTGAATAATTAGAACAATGGTAATATATGTAAGTCCCACTGTTATGGGCTCCGTGCTTTGTTGTTCCAATCATAGCATAGCCACATTTGCTACATTTTATATAGTTAGAGTAAACATATGTTTCTCCTCTGGGCTTTTTCTTTTTTGCACTATTGAACATTAATTGAACCCGATAAAATAGTTCTTCAGATATTATTGGCTCATGTTTTCCAAGAACAGTATTTCCGTTATAAACAATTTTTCCAGCATATACAGGATTTTTAAGAATATCTTCTATTCTTTTTTTAGGATATGGCAAGTTTTTGCTACTTACAAAACCATATTTGGCAACCTCTTTTCCTAATCTATCCATTGAAAAAGTTCCGGTTGCGTATAATTCAAAAATTCTTTTTATATAGTGGCTGTTTTGAGGATTTGGAATTATTATGCCATGTCTATTTTCATCTCTTGTATTTAAATAACCAACAGGGGCTTTCCCGTGGAAGTACCCGTGTTCTTTTCTATTTTTTATTACTACAGATGTTCTACTTTTAATGTTCTTAAGTTCTTTTTCGGCTTGTCCTAACCAAACGGATAGTAAGAGCTCATCCATAGTGAATACGTCTTCAAAATTTTCATAAATACTTGCTATAGTGCAATTAGCCTTTTCTATCTTTGGAATTATGCTACCATAAAAATCTCTTTGGCTTCTTGTTAATCTATCTAATTTCCAGACCAGAATACATTTAACCTTACTCTGTTTAATAAAGTTCAACATAGCTTTTAGTTCTGGTCTATTCATATTAGCTCCGGACTTCCCTTTTTCTTCAAATATTACGGTATCATAGTCGTGTTTTTCAGCCCATTTAATACATTCGTCCTTTTGTGTTCCAAGACTTAAACCATTATTTGCTTGTTCTGCGGAACTTACTCTTAAATAAATTACAATTAGTTCTCTAATCTTTTTATGCAATTTTTTCATATAATACTCCTTTCCCATTATCAAATGGGGTTTCCAGTTTATTGACTTTTAGTCCAATAATTGTAATATATTGCATCAATTGAGTTATTAAGCAAGTGTTTTCTGCTTCGTTTGTTTCACAATTTGAATTTTCAATAAATTCAACATTAATTTTTGTCATCTGAAATTCCTTTGTAGAGTATTCTCTACGTTTACAACTATTTTTAGTTATTACAACTTTTTAATGCAAGAATAACCTCGTTAATTTCATTGGTTGTTGTTTCTTTACTTTTATCAATATCTTTTTGTAAAAACTCTCTAAATAGTTTCATTATTCGAGATAGATTTTTTGAATCAAATCCATATTTAACTGTAAAGAGCTCTTTAATTAAACTTAAATCGTTGTTGAATTTTTTTAGTAATGTACTTATTCCTATTTCTTTCAGTACAATGATTGGTGTTTTACTCATCCATGTTGTCCTCACAAATTCCGAGTTCTGCTAGCTTCGTTATTAAAGGATTTTCAGAACTCATTAACAAATCCTTTAACATAATTTCTTGATTTTTTTCTAATTTAAAATAGTGTCGAATCTCTTTGTAAGATTTTAGTTGCAATTCAAATCTCAATATATTTTTGCATTGGCTCAAATACTCATATCCTATAATTTCTCTCAATTGCTTTTGTTTTGCTTTCCGTAATTGATGGTATTTGGGATAAATAATGAGATTTTCTTTTTTAGACTTTGCAATTGGGGCTACTGATATTCCGCTATTTTCATATTTCTTAATGTAGTATTTTCCGGAATTAATTTGCAGCCTTTCTTTTAATCCAAACAATATCGTTTCTATGTCTGAATTTACTGTGATGTCCTGTGTAATATCGCACAGAAAAACTTTTGCTTGCTCTATAACCTCCTTAGGGTTAAAATCTACAAACCTTAAGTTTTTAACTTTCTCCAAAACCGTTAAAATATTGTTTTGATTAATTAATCCTAAGGAGCCCTTTTCAGCGTTAAAAGCTCCAGTGACATCAAAGATGAATAAATCCTTGTCACAGTTTAGCTGAATTGAATTGACACCAATTAACTCATCAAGAATGGTCTTTGATACACAGTAGTTCCCTTCAATGATATTTTCAAATAATTCTTTGTTAATATCAGTACAAAGACATAAGGGGAACTGAATTTTTAATCTGTCATAATTCATCATGACTTTCTCCTTTTCGCAGAATCTGCGAACTTTATATAATAGATATAGTAAAAAAGCTATATCTCTACACAATGGCAGAAAAAGTCTGCCACTTATTATACGGAAAATAAAATTTTTTGTAAACTTTTGATAAAATTTACATTTAATCACTTAGTTAAATTTATACAAGGATGGCAAAATGTATAATTTTGAAAATTTATTATTTTATAATTAAAAAAACGTTTTTATACTTATTATTAGAAATTTATTACATAAAAAAATTCATATAATTATATGAATAATAAAGAATAGAATTTTATTTACTTAAGCTATTTTCTAAAAACGAAAATTCTTCACCCACTTCATCTTCAATCATTTTTACTAAAATATGTGGTTTTATGTCCAAGCCTTCTGCAATTCTCCAAAGAGTTGAAAATTGTGGGTCTTTAATGCCATTTTCTAAATCTGCCCACATGGATTTCCCCATAGCTATTTCATCTGCACTTTTGGTAATTGATTTAGTGCGATGTTCTCGAACAACTTTGGCTATTGCTTTTTGTAACTCATTTTTAAGCTCTTGCATAATATTTATTATTGTTCTAATATAATGACAAGTTGTCATAGTATTGTGACGGCTAGATAGGCTATTTTTTAGAGGTGTTTTTATGAGTGAACAACAAAGATACGTAGATGTAATTTCCAAACGCCAAAAAAGAAAACAGAAAACAATAATACTAGGTATTACTTTTTTTATTGTTTTTATATTTATGGTAGTTTTAAGTGAAAATAATAATACAGGATTTATATTCGGTATAACGTTTCTAATACTACTTATATCTTTGATATGGTTTGTTGCATTAATCATTAAAAATATTATTGATAGAATAAAAAATGGTTCTGATATGTTTTTATATATTAAATTGAATGAAGAAGGAAGAGAATTATTAAGACAACAAGAAAACAAATCAAAAGAAGAATGGTACGAAAAGAAATTACCATTTGAAAAAATAAATAATTTTCCGGAAAATAATAATTTAAAAAATGTTACTGATATGGGTAAAAAAAGTGTTAAAAAAGGTATTAATTCAAAAAATATAGAAACGGGGTGTGGAATTTTCGTTATTGTAACATTTTGGACTGTTTTGATTTGGATTATAGTATCCTTTACTAGATGCACAAATGATATAAGCAATACCCATAAAAATGAAGATTTAACTTGGTTTGCTCAATATGCTTGCCAGAAAGAAATTGAATCTAGAGCTATTTATCCACCATCTGTAAAAATCAAATTTCGTCAGGATAAATATGTAAAAGACAATAGCTATACTATATATGGAACAGTAGATAGTAAAAATGCGTTAGGGGCTATGGTAAGGCAAAATTTTGCGTGTGAAGCTATTATTGATGAGGCAAACGATAAATATTGGGTTAAGAATTTAAATATAGAATAATTATTTTGCAATAAGTTTTACATAAAGGAAATGAATATGAAAAAAGTTCTGTTATTAACAATTTTATTTTCAATCATTAGTATGCCGACACTTGCCTACGAAAAGCACTATATTAAAAATTCTAAGGGACAAACAACAGCTTATACAAAAACCTACTCAAATGGAAAAACAGATGTTTATAATTTCAAAGGACAAAAACAATATACCTACAAACGAGATTCTAGTGGCAAGATAACTAAGTATTCAACAAAGGGCCAAAAACTTGGTACATATAAGTAAACAATTAAATCTAATACTACAACAAACAATTTAAAGCCCTGTAAAATTGTAAACAGGTATAAATTATCAAGTACACAATAAAAATCGATTCTAGGACATCGCTTTTTAAAACACATAAACAAGCCCTTGCTACATAAGGCTTGTGGCGGTGTATAATTACAGTGTTTTATATTTAGTATTTCCTGCTTTGGCGCAAAACACATTTCTTTGTCCGAACTAAAGTACGGGGGATATCTTTTAGATTATTCTTTATAGTTCTTGGCTAATTTATAAAAAGAAGTTGGCTTAAGATTCATTTGTTTCATTGCTTCTCGTGCCGTAATATTTCCACTTTTCCAAATCATATATACTTCTTTCCAATTGCCAGGATATTGAATTGGTGGCTTACCTAATCTTTTCCCTTTTTCTTTTGCAATTTGTATCCCTTCTGCTTGTCTTTGCTTAATAAAAGCTCTTTCTTGTTCGGCTACATAGCTTAATAGTTGTAAGACAATATCAGAAATTACTTCACTAATAAGCCCATCTATTTTAGTTGTATCTAGGACAGGCATGTCAATAACTTTAATGTTTGCCTTTATATTTCTAGTAATTTCTCTCCATTCATCACAAATCTGCTTGTAATTTCTTCCTAAACGGTCAATGGACTTAATTACAAGAACATCTCCTTCTCGAAGCTGAAGTTTTAATGCTTGATATTGAGGTCTTACAAAATCCTTACCACTACACTTATCAATAAAAACATCTCTTTCATTGATACCTAAATCAAGCATAGCTTGTAATTGCCTATCCTCTTTTTGCTCATTAGTAGATACTCTGCAATAACCAAATGTTTTAGTAGTCATAATGCATCCTGTGGATTGAGTTTTATACTAACATTATGACTCCACTATTCGCATAAGTCAACATGTTATACGAATATTCGCAAATTAACTTAATAAACTTTTGCGAATACATTTTTAACTTAAAATATACTGTTCGTATATGTGTACTTATACGAATAATAGAAGTTTAAGTTAAGGTTGGCAATATATTATTTAAATATGCATAAGATTGCGGAGGAACAAAATCTATGTTTTCATCATATGGATTAATAGGTTTTTTAAATGCTTCATATTTTTTTATGACAATTGCATAGCCCTTATTTTTACCTTCAAAATATTTAAAAAAAGATTGTTTTTCTATTCCTGCATTTTTGTTACAACTTTTCCAGATTGCTTCAGGAGAATCTTCTATTATAGAATCTACATAAATTTTACCAACAATTCTTTTTATAGGCGCAGACGAATAAACCCAAATTTCTTCTGTTGGTTCTTTAAAAATTACTTTCCGAAATTCATATAACTTAGAACCTTTTTCGATTTCTTCTACATATTTTGGTTTAATGGATAGTAAAACGCTCATCTATGTTCCCTTTTATTATCTGTCTATATTGTTCATCCTGTATTTCTCTGATTGAATATATATTGCCTTCAATGTTAAACTTCGATAATTCTGGCAACTTTACCTCTCGGTTTAAATGGAAATTTTCGTTAAATAAAATAACTAAAAGCTCCTTTCGGCACCATTTTTTTATCTCCTCGAACGAAAACACTGTTCTTTTTGCAATTAATTTAAAAACTTCTTCGGGGTCAGACATCTTAGGGTAAACCCCTAAAACAGTGCCAATAGTCGTTAATGCCATTCTATTCTTAGATTGGTAGAATAATAGAATGTCGCCCTTATTTATTTTAGTAGTATTAGCTCTACATACATAAGCCTTTTTTATACAATTACCTTCGCTATTCTCAAACAACTTAAGTTCTAATTGATGCACATCAGCTTGGCTATCTGGAAAAAGTTTTTTATGGAATACAGGCATTATGGGTACTAAATGTTTTCTGACAAGATTACCATCATAAAATGATGGATAAAATGTTTTATCATAATTTAGAACTTCTGTGTGTGAATTTATTACAATATTTTTATTTGTATAGATACTTTTTATAAAAATAGCTTCATTATTACCTTTATTCCCAACGTACTTAAATCCGAACTGTTCTATTAAATTTACTAAATAGTCATTTTCTTCAATATAATGACTCAAGTATATCTCGCCGATATCATTGTTTTCGGCAAACTTAATAGCAAGATTTATTAGTTTTTCTCCCAGTTTTAACCCTCTTGCATGTTCTGCAACCTTAAAGGTGCATATTTTTAATATTTTATCTTTTTTTAAGAGTGGACTTTCCGAAATTATTTCATTATGTTCAATTTTAGGTATTAAAATCGCATTTATAATATTATCGGTATTAAAATATACATAAGTATCTCTATTTTGTATGCTGTACCACCATTTATCAAAGCCTTTATATGTCTCTTTTAGGGAATCAAAGATTTTATCATTATAATTTAACTCAAAAACTTTTTTTATTTCAAAATTGTTTCCTAGAGGAATATCGACATTAGGATAACACTTTTTAAAGATATTTATGGCTTCGTTGATATTTACAACATTTTCAATATCCAAAGAGCTGGCTTTATTTAGTAAGCCTTGGTCTTGCGTAATAAGGTAGTGACAAATATTCCGAGCAATACAATATAGTAATTGATTGTCTACTATATCATTTTCTGACTTTGGTTCAGGTAATGAATTTTTGAAATCATTATCGTCTAAGTAATTAGGTACTTTTTCCAGTACAGAATAGGTATTTGATTTGGAGAGATTAACGTTTTTTCTTTCATCAAATTTATCCTTCATTATTTCTTGCTTTGTTAGAGGATGAACATGCAAAGAACAATTCTCAAGTCCATTAAGTAATCTCATTAGTTTAGCAAGATTTTCTGGTATTACATGATTATTTTCTCTCTGGATTAAAATATTTGTATCTAACAATATTTTCATTTAATCAATCATCTCCCTTGACTTTTAAGATAACAAAGTAAAACACGGCAATCGCAATAAAAAATATAATTCTAATTTTGTGTATTGTAATGCTAGAGTCAGAGAATAAGAGATTGTATAGTAATGAATATAAAATGTTAATTACGGCAAAAATAATTATATATTTGAAGATTTGATGCAGAGTGCACCATTGTTTTCTAAATCGAGCATATACGTTAAATGATTCAATATAGCCATCATTTGTAGTTTTCTTATTGTCCTGCCATTGCGTCGCAATTATGACATTGTCAATTTCTTTACCGATATAATCCTTCCATATTTTGTTTTCTAATTTCCGCTCGCTTTTCGGGTTTAATGAATATACATCAATCTCACCATTAGTCATTAAGAAAAAGTTTACTTTACAGATACAATACCGTGAAATAGATTTTTGCTGTATTCTTTGTACTAATGAAGGATTGTCAAAGCCTCTCCAATTGTTTAATCTGAAATCAATAAATGTGTTTTCAGTTGAAACATTGTCAAATAATAACCCCTTAGATTTCCGTTCAATAATTTTATTTAACCACTTTCCTGTAAATCTCAATCTAAAATAATAATTTTTTCCATCTATAAAACCTCTATCTTCAAGGTTTATTGTAACCACTGTGCCATCAAGGCAATGTTCAATTGAAATATCAGATTTTTCTTGGGGGTCAAGAGTGTAAACAATAAATTTTTCTTCTCCGGTTTTATCTTTTATTAAATAATTTTTTGACTCTTGTAATTCTTGAAAAGTATAAGATTCATTAAAAACAGAGTCTAAGATTTTTTTATCGGATACAATAATTTTTCCCAAGTCTTTTATATCATCAATAGCAACCAAATATGGCAAATAAATGCATATTCTGTGAAGAGTTGAAATATAGTTAATTCTAATCCCGACATCAAACATTGGGCTAGATTTTTTGCTACAATAATCTAGCCAAAGGTTAAAATGGATATCATACGGAGATTGAACCTCATTAACCAATTCACCTCCTTCACACCAAATTCCGAATCCTGCCATGCGCCCTCCTTCTTTATTATACTAAAAATATGAATGCAAAACAAGATTGTAGAAATAAATTATATGGAGTTCGGATTTAATGCCATTTTCATGTTGTAATACCCACTTGCTGATTCATTTAATATGCTTATAATCCCTTGATAAATGTTTACAATATTAGTTTCGCATGTTAGAATGCCCTCGTCACAGGGTTCCAGTATTGGTACGATAACGACATTATTTATTTGTCGGAAAAGTCGGACAAAAAATATACTGTTTATGGTATATCGCAAAAGCTTGCTCGAAACTCGATGAGATATGATGAATTGAAGTTTTTGGCAGGAGTTTTAGGTTACAATATAAAGTTTGAAAAACAAATAAATGAATAATAAAAAATGCACCTTCTTTTTAGAAAGTGCATTTTAATTTTTTTCTCAATTCAAGAAACTATTTGTTAACAGCATCTTTGAATTTTTTACCTGCTGAGAAAGCTGGAACTGTTGTAGCAGGGATTTTCAATTCTTTACCAGTTTGTGGGTTACGGCCAATTCTAGCAGCTCTTTTTCTAGCTTCGAATGTACCAAAACCAACTAAAGTAACTTTTTTACCTTTAGAAACTGTTTTTTGAACTGTTTCAATCAAAGCAGCCAATACTTCAGCAGCTTCTTTTTGAGTTACACTTGCTTTTTTAGCGATTTCTTGTACTAATTCTTCTTTGTTCATTATTAAACTCCTTCTTCTCTTTGTACAAGTTTTATTATAGCTGAATAGTTTTTAAAATCAAGTGTTTTAACTATTTTTAACACTTTTTTACATTTAAAACATACATTTGTAGGAAATTAAAATAGTTTTTGCTATAATATTAAAGGATTGGAGTGTGTGAATGAAAGAAAGAATTTTATTATTTTGTATAGTTTTTGGTCTGGGAGTTTTTATATATATATTTCAAAGTTATTTTAATACGGTATGGGGACTTGCGATACTTTGCTTTTTAATGTCCTTGTACGTAGGGTTTATGAATCTTTCTTATAAGCTCCAAAAACGTAAGCTTCAAAAATATCCGCAAGTTATAAACGAAAATTACAAACCTTTTGTATCTGTTTTAATTCCTGCGCATGACGAAGAATGCGTTATTGCGAACACTGTTCAAAATATTTTGGATATGGATTATGAAAATTTTGAAGTAATCGTAATAGATGACAGAAGTGTTGATAATACTGCGTCTGTTATAAAAGATTTGGAACAAAAATATGATAAAGTTACTGCTCTTATCAGACCCAAAGATGCTTTTCCCGGTAAATCAGCTGTATTGAATGATGCTTTTAAAATTGCTAAAGGTGAAGCCATTTTGGTTTTTGATGCAGATGCGACAGTTGATGCTGATTTCTTAACAACTTTGATACCTCACCTTGAACCAAAAGATGTTGGAGCAGTTCAAGCTAGAAAAGTTATCAGAAACAAAAATACAAATCTTTTAACTCGTTGCCAAAATAACGAATACACTCTTGATACATACTTTCAAGTTGGAAGAGATTCTGTAAAAGGTGCAGTAGAATTAAGAGGTAATGGAGAATTGATTAAACGCCAAGCTATTGAGGATATTGGCGGATGGAACAATTATACGATTGTAGATGATTTGGATATGTCTACAAGAATGCACATAAAAGGCTGGGATATCAGATTTTGCCCTGATGCTATTGTTTATGAAGAAGGTATTATTTACGTAAAACCTTTGTATAGACAGAGAAGAAGATGGTTGGAAGGAACAATCAGGCGTTATCTTGAATATTCAGGAGCTGCTCTTTGTTCAAAAGATATGTCACTTCGTGCAGGGCTTGATATGATGGCATATATTTCAGAATTTATTATGCCGGGTTGGTTTTTAATGGAAATCTTAATCAGGGGATTTAAAGTTCTGGCAAAACAAGCTCCTCCTCACATGCTTTATTCTTCAATAATCATCGGTTGTTTAATCGGTTTTGGATTTTTCTTTGCAGCAAGATATGCTTTGAGAAGATATGATTACATGCCAAGATTGGATGCGACTTTTGAGGCTTTGGAAACTTCGGTTTACTTATTGATAATTTGGTTTCCGTTAGTGCTTTATATCTGTTTTAAAATTTTGTTTATGAAAAAAGATATGAATTGGGGAAAAACTGCTCACGGTTTGGTTCGTGAAGAAGAAGCAAGTATAAAGGATTTAATTTTAAATGAATTGGGAAAAACTAAAGCTTTCACAAAAGAATATACAGAAAAATTAAAACAGTTGTTATTGGAAAAGAGTTTTCATGGTGATATAAATTTTAAGGATTTTAACATAAAAGATTTCAAATTGTTGGAAAAATTAATCAAAGATGATAAATTAAAAAAGTAATAAAAGGAGAAAAATAAATGGCAACACAAACAATAGTCGATGTAAAAAGCAAAATCAGAGATATAAAAGATTTTCCGAAAGAAGGAATTATCTTTCGTGATATTACAACTGCTCTAAAGGATGCAGAAACTTTAAGGGTAATTGTTGATTATCTTTGTGAGCAATTTAAGGATGAAAAAATCGATTATATCGCTGGTATTGAAAGTCGTGGCTTTATTTTAGGTATGCCAATGGCTTATAAAATGGGGATTGGATTTGTTCCGGTTAGAAAACCAAATAAATTGCCTGCAGCAACTTATTCTCAAGAATATTCTCTTGAATATGGCACAGATAAAATTGAAATTCACCAAGATGCATTTCCACAGGGTGCAAATGTGTTGGTTGTAGATGATTTGTTAGCAACAGGCGGAACAGCAGAGGCTGCTTGTAAACTTGTTAAAAAAGCCGGTGCAAATCTTGTAGGTACTGCTTTTTTAATTGAATTGACCGCATTAAAAGGTAGAGAAAAATTGGTTGATTCCCCTAAAAATGTTTCAATGCTTCAATATTAGTTCGCAAAATAAGAAAAAGAGAGCAAGTGTGACTAATAAAGAAAAGGAAATAAAAAAATGAACGTACAATCAATTAGTTTAGCAACTCCACAACACAATTCACAACCAACTTTTAACGGCTATGTCGATAAACCTGTTGTAAAGCTTGTTAGAGGATTAACTCAAATGGGTATGGATAGAGTTGTAAATGAAGCAAATTTATCTTGTCAAAAAGTTGATATTCGAAAATTGCATGATGTAAGAACAATGGGCGAAGCTGTTTTAGCCAAATTTAACCATTTTGTGGAAAATTTACATCCAAAAACTACTTTAACTTTTGATAAGTCAAGAACACAATTAGTAGTAAAAAATAAAGAATTGGGAACCGATGTAGGTTTTGCTTTTTATAAAGATGTGACAGGTAATACAGGCAGATTAGAAGCTGATTATCGTAGAATAGATGCTTATGCTCCTGGTTTAGTTGGTTTATCTGGAGAAAACCTTAAAGAATTTAACAATTTGGCTGATACTCTTGTAAAAGCTCCTCATAAAGAAGAAATAGACGAATATTTGTATAAAAATTTTACTCAAAAAATTGAAAAACAAGCTAACAATTCATCTTTCTTTGCAGGGTTGAAAACAAAAAGAAATGGTAAAAAAGCTGACAAATTAGCTCCTGAATTTGGGCAACCAACCGGTTGGTTAAACAAATTGTTAGAAATAAGAAATAACGCAATTCAAAAGAAAGAAGAAGCAAAACGACTTGCTAAAGAACAAAAAAAACTTAAAAAAGTTAATATGAAAATAGCAAAAGAGGTATAAAAAATAGAGCCAATTGGCTCTATTTTTTTATCTTTTATAAAGTTCTTCTTTTGTGACATTTATATCTGTATAATTATATTTTTTTAGGTATTCAATTGCTTCTGATGGAGTTTTTGCTACAAAAAAAATCTTCCTACTTTTTTCTGAGGCGAATTTTTGAGAAATAATTTCTTCAAAAAATTCTATCAATTTGTCGTAAAAACCATTTGTATTAAGAATTATAATTGGTTTGTTGTTGTAGCCGAGTTGCTTTTGAACAATCATTTCAGACAATTCTTCAAGAGTTCCAAAACCTCCGGCAAGTGCGACTACAGCATCTGATAGTTCATCCATTTTGGCTTTTCTGGAACGCATACAAGGTGTTACAGTAAGGTTTACACAACTATCGGTGAAAACTCCCATGTTATACAATTTTTCAGGCATTACTCCGATTATTTGTTTACCATTTAACTTAACTTGTTCTGCACAAGCCCACATCAATCCTAGCGAACTTCCTCCATAAACCATATCAAACCCAGATTTTGCAAGTAATTTACCAAATTCTGCAGCCGTTTTGTAGTAAGATTTGTCAAGATAATTGCAAGAAGATGCGAATACGCAAACTCTTTTTATATTATTCATCAAATCCACCACCAATCTTGTAATAGTAAGAGCAAGTAACTCCTGTTCCCGTTTCGGAACAATCTTTTTTGAGTGCTGGCATGTCCATATCAAATCCGAAAGGTTGTATTTCTCCGCCATCATAAATATTTATACCGAAAATATCTTTTCCCCATTTATTTGGAGGTAAGATTCCGTTCATATCAAACATCATTAAGAATAAAACGTCATCAGTTTTGTTAGATTGAATATCTTTTATTCCAACAATTGAATTGTTTTCTGCGAAATAAAATTCGTCAAAAAAGTACGTTTGTCCTCTATATACCTTTGCACCATTCATATATTTGGGATGGTAATGTTTTACAGGCATTCCATCAATATCAATTCTCAAGTATGGTTTGATAAGTGTAAGAAGGAGTTTTTCTCTTTCTTGCGGTGTTTTAGCTCTGTTCAGGCTTTTGAGCATATCATCTGTAATGTGCGCATTCATTACAGAAAACATGTATTCAATACGGTTAAATTTTTCATTCCACTTAGAAATAAAGCCTGCTTGACGAGTGTTTTCAATAGAAAACGGCATTATTAAAAGCAAAACTCCTAAAAACACAAATAAAGCAATAGAATATTCAAGTTTCCAATAATGTTTTTTCGTCATAATACCTCTTTAATTATGCCATATCAATACGTTTTTTTTCTGCAATAAGTTTTTCGTAAACCCATTCAGGTACGAAGTTTTTACCCAAAACAATTTGACCATTCATAATATTTGGTGCGTGGAAATCGGAGCCACCCGTTACGATTAAACCTAATTCTTCTGCCATAGACGAAAAATATTCAACGCAAGCCGGCGAGTGCTTTCTGTGGTAAGCTTCAATTCCTCTCAATCCATATTGCATTAATTCTTTAACCAATTCTTCTGCGATATCCAAATCATGAGGGTGGGCTATTACAGGAATTCCACCTGCATCATAGATGATTTCAACTGCATCTTGTGGGGTAACAGTTTTTCTCTGAACATAAACTGGAGAATCATCATGTATATATTTTGCATAAGCCTCAATAACACTTGACGTTCCACCTGCATTTGTAATCGCTTTTGCAATATGAGGACGACCGATACTTCCGCCTTCTGCAACTTGTTTTTTAATATCTTCAAATTTTATGCGAATACCTTCTTTTTTAGCTAATAAATTGATAATTTCTTTAGTTTGTTTAACACGAGCTTGTTGCTGCATTTTTAGCATATTTTGAAAATCACTGTTATTAACATCCATAAAATATCCCAAAATATGAACTTCGTAATTTTTGTAAAGTGTGTTAACCTCAATACCTTGAATGATTTCAAGTTTATTTTCTCTACCTGTTTTTTTTAAATATTCTTTGGCGACCGGATAGGACAAAACGTTATCGTGGTCTGTCAAAGCAATTGCTTGTAATCCGACATCAATTGCGGTGTCGACAATCTTTTCCGGCGAAAATACTCCGTCGGAATAAAGGGTGTGAATATGCAAATCACTTTTCATTTTCCGCTTCCTTTTTTTCTTTATCTACGTAACAAAAAATTCTTCTTATAGCTACAGTATGCCCGCTTGTTGGATTAATTTCAACTTCAACAGCATTAACTTGGACAGCATTACCGTCAGCTACGTCATAGCGTTCTGGGACTACAGTTGTAAATCTGTGTAATGAGGTTTCGTATTCCATTCCGATTACACTTTCTTTTGTGCCGCAAAAGCCGGCATCTGTTATGTAGCCCATATTGTTAATAATTTGTTCATCAGCAGTTTGAACATGTGTATGTGTGCCGAAAAAAGCACTTACTCCTAATTCTGAGCAAAATCTTGCAAAACATATTTTTTCTGCAGTTGCTTCAGCGTGAAAATCAACAATTACAATAGGAGTAACCTTTTTAATACGTTCAATTTCGTCTTTCACAACAACCCATTGTGAATCGACCGGAGCCATAAATACTCGCCCCAAAACATTTATAACACCTATTTTTACACCATTTGCAAGTTCAAAAATGCGACTTCCGCAACCGGCAGTTCCATTAGGATAATTAATAGGGCGGATTAGTTTGTCTGCCCTATCGATGTAGTTAAAAATCTCTTTTTTATCCCAAATATGGTTGCCTGAAGTCATACAGTTTACGCCATATTCGGATATTTCATTATAATTTTTTTCTGTTAAACCAAAACCGTGAGATGCGTTTTCAACATTTGCGATGATAAAGGAATGTGCAGTATTTTTGGTGTTTTGCAAGAAATCTCTTAGCGCAAATCTTCCCGGTCTGCCAACCATATCTCCGAAAAATATAACTTTTATTGTTTTATCATCACTCATCATCTTAGCATTCCATTTTTATATAAAAGGTTTTTGGCGTTAAGAATTTATTGCCTTAACGCCATATCGCCTTATTAATTTTATTTAGCTATTTCTGTAGTTCGAAATTCTCGAACTACTGTTACTCTAATTTGTCCAGGGTAATCAAGTTCTGTTTCAATGCGTTTTGCAACATCTCTGGCAAGTTTTTGTGATGCAAGATCGTCGAATTTTTCAGATTCAACGATAATTCTAACTTCACGACCAGCTTGAACTGCAAAAGATTGTTTAATACCATCAAAACTATTTACGATTTCTTCAATTTTTTGTAAACGTTTGATGTAAATTTCCAATGTATCACGTCTAGCTCCCGGTCTGCCTGCTGAAATTGCGTCAGCAACTTTTACAAGAACTGCTTCAATTGTGTTTGCAACAACATCATCGTGGTGAGCTTCAATTGCGTGAATTACTTCTGGTCTTTCACCATATCTTGATGCTATTTCAACGCCAAGTTGGATATGTGTACCTTCCTGAGTTTGGTCTACGGCTTTTCCGATATCGTGCAAAAGTCCTGCTCGTTTTGCGATTTTTTCGTTTGCACCGATTTCAGCTGCAAGCATGCCTGCGATATGCCCAACTTCAAGAGAGTGTTTCAAAACATTCTGACCATAACTTGTTCTGTAATATAGGCGACCTAGTGTTTTAATTAACTCTTTGTTTAAGCCCATAACGCCCATTTCAAGAGCCGCATTTTCGCCTTCTTCCCATATCTTTTTGTCAATTTCTTCTTGAGCTTTTTCAACCATTTCTTCAATACGAACCGGATGAATACGCCCGTCAACGATTAATTTTTCAAGTGCAAGTTTCGCAATTTCACGTCTAACAGGATCAAAACTTGATAATACAACGGCTTCAGGTGTATCATCAATGATTAAATCAACTCCTGTAAGAGTTTCTAAAGCACGAATGTTACGACCTTCACGACCGATTATGCGACCTTTCATTTCGTCATTTGGTAATGCTACAACAGAAACTGTTGTTTCTACAACTTGCTCAATCATACATCTTTGCATAGTTGTAGAAAGAATTTCTTTTGCTTTTTCCAAAGAAGTTTCTTTAATTTTAGCTTCATTTTCTCTAACAAGTTGCATTTGTTCTTGTGCTAAATCGTGTTTTAGCTGGTCTAAAAGCATGTTTTTAGCATCTTCAGCTGACATGCCGGAAATTCTTTCTAATTCAGTTGTTTGTTTTTGAACAATTTCCGCCAAATAATCTTCTTTTTCAAGAAGTTCATCTATCTTTCTTTGTGCTTGAAGGTCTTTTTCAGTATATTCTTGAATTTTATCTTCAAGCATGTCTTCACGTTTTGCTAATTTTTGTTCTTGTCTTGCAAGCTCCTGTCTTCTTTCTCTTTCTTCTTCATTAAGTTTTTCTCTGTCATCTTGAAGTTCTTCAATAGCTTTGATACGAGCTTCTTTTAGGAGCAGTTTTTCTTTTTCTTCCAGAGCTTGTCTGTCTTTTTCTACAGACAAAAGCACGGATTTAGTTTTGCTTTGCTGGACAAACAGCACGGCGATTAGAGCTATTACTGCAATAACCGCAATAATCAATAAAAAGTCCATAAAGTTTTATACCTTATCCTTTTCTATTTTTTAATAATACACGCAATGCCCGATACATATATCCTATCGGGTCACAAATTACTTATAGATTAACTTGATTTTATCGCATATATTTCCAAAAAATATTTACCTACTACATCTGTACATATCTTAACATAATTATGAGTTTTTGTATAGTAGATATTTAAAAAATGATACATATATACCAATTTACAAAACTTTCTTAAAGTGATATACTTTTCGTAGTAAAAAGGAGAGAAAGATTATGGAAATTAAAGTTTCACAAGACGTTAAGTCTACTCCTGTAGAAGTTTTGGTTATTAATAAATTTGAAGGTGAAAAAACTTCTGTGGAGCTTGCTAATACTTATGCTGTTGAAAAAGACGGCTTTGAAGGTAAATTTGGTCAGACTTATTTGATGCACACTTTAGGGCAAATTCCTGCTGATAAGATTTTGATTATCGGTTTTGGTAAAAAGGAGGAATTTGACCATAACAAAATGAGAGAAGCAGTTGCAAAATCTATCAAAAAATTGCAACAAATTAAAGCTAAAAAAGCTGCATTTGATTTTGATGTAAACGCAGATTATGGTAAATCTGCTGCGATTGGTGCTATGATTGCTGATTATGCTTATGATAAATATAAATCAGAAAAAGCTCATCATTTAGATGAAATAACTTTTGCTAACTTCTCACAAAAAGATGTTGAAGAAGGAATTGTTTTTGGAGAAGCAATGAAATTCACTAGAGATTTAGCAAATACTCCTGCCCAAATTGCTACTCCTCAAAAACTTGCTCAAATTGCATCTGAATTAGAAGGTGTTGAAACAAAAGTTTTTGATAAAGAAGAAATTCAAAGAATGGGTATGGGTGCATATTTGGCAGTAGGTCAAGGTAGTGTTAATCCTCCTGAATTTATTCATATTAAATATACTGGTAAGAACGTTAAGAAAAAAATTGCTCTTATCGGTAAAGGTATTTGTTTTGATTCTGGCGGACTTGATATTAAACCGGCATCTTCTATGTTGACAATGAAAGATGATATGTCAGGTGCAGCATGTATTTTAGGCGTAATGCGTGCTTTGGCAAAACTTCAGCCGGATGTAGAAGTTCACGGATTGATTGCGGCTTGTGAAAATATGCCTTCTGGTTCTTCTTACAAACCTGGTGATATTTTGACTGCTAAAAACGGAAAGACAATTGAAGTTGATAATACGGATGCGGAGGGAAGATTAACTCTTGCTGATGCTTTGTGTTATGCTTGTGAACTTAATGTTGATGAAGTTATTGATATTGCTACATTGACAGGAGCTTGTGTAGTTGCTCTTGGTTCTCATATTTCAGGAATTATGGGAAATGATGACAACTTTATTGAAAGATTGATTGAAACAGGAAAAGATGCAGGTGAAAAGCTTTGGAAACTTCCTATGGATAGAGAATATTTCGATAGCTTGAAATCAGAAATTGCAGATATGAAAAATACAGGTTCAAGAATGGGCGGAGCTTCTGCAGCGGGAGTATTCTTGCAGGAATTTGTTGAAGGTCCAAAATGGGCGCATATTGATATTGCAGGTACTGCATATATTGAAAAACCTCAAAAAGAATTTATTGCAGGTGCAACTGGTGCAGGTGTAAGAACTCTTTTGAGCTATGTAACAAAATAATTCACAGATATACAGTATAAAAGACGGGGTTTTTAATCCCGTCTTTTTATTCTTGAATATATTTTTCTAAAGCATCTGTTATTGCTTTTGCGTATTGTTCTTGAAAATCAAGATTAATTAAATTTGCGTTGTCTTGCGGATTTATGAGGTATGAAGTTTCGATTAACAAACTCAAAGCGTTTGTGTTTCTTACAACGGCAAGACTTCCTTGACGGACTTTGTCATTATTTATTCCGAGTTCTGAAACGACAGAATTTATAATCTCGTCAGCAAGAGGTTTTGCTTGATTGTAATAGTAATAAATACTTGTTCCCGTATTTTTATTTGGATCAGCTCCGTCAGGCAAGGCATTACAATGAATACTTATAAAAATCGCAGCATCTTCTCGGTTCGCAATATCCACACGATCTTTTAATCCTATATAAATATCATCATCTCTTGTCATAATGACCTTTGCGCCTTTTTTTGTCAAATCTTTTTCCAAAAATTTTGCGATAGATAAATTAATATCTTTTTCTTTGTCGCCAAGACAACCTATTGCGCCGGTTTCGTTTCCTCCGTGTCCTGCATCAATTGCAATTTTAATGTTTTTTAAAGGTTTTTTAGTATGTATTTGTAATGGTTTTCTGATTTTTAAAACAAAATCATTTCCTTGATATTCTCCACTATAACCAATGAGTTTTTTGCCATCCATCATTTCGTCAAGTGGCAAATCCATTGTATAAATATTGTTTTCATTATCTTTTACGTTAAAAAATTTGATTAAAAGAGGATTGTTTTCAATTATTTCGAATGGAACTTTTTTGTCTAAATGAAAAATGAATGTAAAAAATTCATCACTGTCAATATAATCATAGCCACTCATCGTGGCAGGTGTTATTTCAAAGTTTGAGAATTGTTTTACGTTAGTTTTAGCAATCCATCCGTGTTGATTGTCACCTAAAATAACTCTATAAAACCCTCCTTTTTCTCCATCAATAAGCAAATTTATGTTCCTTTGCAGATGAGCCATTCTGTTAATTCCGGCATCAATTGGAGTTGAGCGCAGTGGTGAGCCTTCTGTTGTTACGTAAAAATATTTTATTTCCGGATATTTGAAAAACTGTAGTGGAAGATTACATTCTGTTTTGATTATTGGTTTGTTTATTACAAAAATTTGCCTTTCATCATCGGTTTGAAGCGTGAAGGTGTTTGAACCATTTTGAAGTTTTACAACATAAGCAAAAGCTCCTGTTTCGTGTAGTGGAATATCTTGCCCGTTGATTTTTAGGGGTTTGTCAGACGAGCCGATAAAAAATGTGGAATTTGAATTTATTATTGTTTCATTCCTTTTCGGATAAACAACATCAAAAGCCAAACAACTGTTAACAGATAATACTAAACCCAATAATAAAACATATTTTTTCATACTGCTATTATAGCATAGCTTATTTAAAATAGCGTACCATTTTTTCATTTAGAAATTTACTTATATTATCAGCAACAAATTTGTTAATTTTGGTTTTATTTTGAGTAGAAGTTTGGCTTATTTTTTGTTTTATTTCATTTTTCATTTCTGGGCTCATTGGTGGAACACTGCTTAAATATTCTGCAGTCGCATCAATACTTTTTACATAATTCGCAGTTTGATTAGTATTTGTCGTCATAGAAATTCGATTTAATAAATCAAGTAAATTTTGAACAAGTGGAAATGATTTTTTTTCTATTTGTTTTAATTCTTCATGCGAAAAAATATTTAAAATTTCCGAATCAATTTCTAAAGGACAACCATTAATTTCAAATATAGAAGTTCCTTCTGGAAGAAATTTATAACGACCTGATGGAACATTCTTATTACTAACAGTTAATATATTATCTTTTGACAAATATTTTTTAAATCTATCCAAATCAGGACTATCATTGTTATTGAGTTCTGCTGATAAAACTAAATAGCTATCATTAATTGTTCTATTCATATTACCACCAGAAGTCACATTTTGAAATCCGGTAAAAGCAAATGTTGGTTTGTTATTTGTAATTTTCATGTTTTTCCCTCTTGTTCTTCTAAAAAGCCAAAATAAAAATTTTTGTTAATTATTAAATAATATTTAATAATCTTTAATATTTTCATTTTTTCAGATTACTTATGCTAAAATTAAAAAGGATAGTTTTAGGGATAAAATAATGAGAGATAGATTGCGAAGACGTGAGCCGGAAAATGAAATAGAAAAACGTAGCAAGAGTTTTGATCAAATTTTGGGCTTTTTGCATATCTTTTTTGCCGGTTTTATGACGTTGTTGATTATATACCTGTTTTTTATACAAGTCGTAGATGTCGGTAAATATAGAGCTAGAGCAAGAAGTCAGCGTGTTGGTAGAATTTTTTCTATGCGTGGTGATATTTATGATAGAAATGGAATTAAACTTGCGACAGACAAGGTTTATTCAGATGTTTATGCACACCCTGCAGATTATGATCATTCGCCGGAAGAACTTGCTAAAATGCTTGCTCCTATCTTGAAAATGCCTAAAGATACTTTGTTGCAAAAGCTTAAAAAACCTGGCCCTGTAATTACATTAAAAAAAGATATTGATAGAAGTACTACAAAACAGATTGCAAAACTTCACCTAAGAGAAATAAGTTTAGGAAAGAAAAACACAAGAGAATATCCGCAAGGAACTCTCGCTGCACATGTCTTAGGGTATTATAATTTTGATGCAGATATTGCAAATGGCATTGAATATACCGCAAAAGATAGGCTTGAACATGTTATTAATACTGTAAAATATCAAAGAACCCGAGATGGAAAAATTATTTATGACTTTACAACCGATCCGGTTGCGACGACAACTAACCCTAAAGGTGAAAATGTTACATTGACAATTGATGCGGCAATTCAGCACGTTTGCGAAAAAGAAATTCAAAAAATGGTTGATGAAAAGCATGCAGAACGTGGAACCGTAATTGTAATGAACCCTAAAAACGGCGAAATCTTGGCTTATGCTGTTTATCCGACTTTTGACCCTAACAATTACCGTAAAGCTACTCCTCAACAGTTGAAAAACTGGACACTTACAGATGTATTCCCTCCAGGTTCTACATTCAAAACTATTACTGTTGCAAGTGCAATGGATTTGGGTAAAATTGGAGAACATTCGACTGTTCTTGATACGGGTAAAACGACTATTGGAAAATGGGAAATTAAAAACTATGACTATGCCGTTCATCCATATCCAGGAAATATTACGTTGGAGTACTTGTTTGAACATTCAAGCAACATCGGATCTATAAATGTCGCTAAAACGATGTCACCGGCAGAGTTTTACGGAGTTTTGAAAAAATTCGGTTTTGGCTCAAAAACAGGAATAGATTTACCTGGAGAATCAGTTGGTTTGTTGCCATATTGGGCGCATTGGGATCAAGGTATTCATGCTACAATGGCGTACGGATATGGTACTTCTGTTACAGCAATTCAGATGATTTCTGCGGTTCAGGCTTTGGCTAACAATGGGGTTAGAGTTACTCCGCATGTAATTAAGTATTCGCAAGAAGAATATGATAACAAAATTCATCATACGCAGGTTATAAAACCGGAAACAGCACAAGCAGTAACCAGATTGTTGGCAGCAAGTGTTAATAATGGTAAATCTGTTATTAAGATGGATAGTTATAATGTTGCAGCGAAAACAGGTACTTCAAGAAAACCTAAAGAAGGTGGTGCTGGTTATACACCTTACACATACACTTCTACAATCGGTTATTTACCGGCATCAGATCCGCAAGTGTTGATTTACGTAATGGTAGATAGTGCAAAAGTTGGTGCTATTTGGGGTAATACGGTTGCAGGTCCTGTTTTCCATGAGGTGTCAACACAGATTGCAAGAATTATGAACTTAAAACCTGATAAGATTACACCTGTCGGAAAAAATTAATTAAAATATAAATACTAAAGGAGATATAAATGAAACTTGACGAATTAATTGAATATTTAGACTACAAAGACTTAATCAATTTTAAAAATATTGATATAACCGGAATTTCATACAATTCTAAAACAACTAAAAAAGGTGATATCTTTGTTTGTTTGGTTGGAGAGCATACTGACGGGCATGAGTTTGCACAAGATGCAATAAATTCAGGAGCTGCAGCTCTTTTGGTTGAAAGAAAAGTAGAAGGTACTAAAATTCCTCAAGTTGTTGTTTCTTCAACTCGTCACAAAATTGCTGATATTGCAGACAGATTTTATTCTTGTCCTTCAAAAGGGATTAATTTGATTGGAGTTACAGGCACAAATGGGAAAACGACAGTTACTCACTTAATTCAAAAAATATTTGAAGAAAATAACCAAAAATGCGCATTAATTGGAACTTTAGGTTATAAGCTTTCATCTAATGGCGAATATCGTGATGCAAAACATACTACTCCGCAAGCTCCTGAATTGCAGGCTACATTGAGAATGATTAAGGATGTAGAAAAAATAGACAATGTTGTAATGGAAGTAAGTTCACACGCATTAGATCAAAACCGTGTTGGAGGTTGCAGATTTAATGGTGCTGTTTTTACAAATCTAACTCAAGATCATTTGGATTATCATATCACAATGGATAATTATTTTAAGGCAAAAGCTTTGTTATTCCAGTCTTTGGAAGCTCCTTTGGAAGATGCGGAAGAAATTCCTGAAGAAAAAACTGCGTTTGCGGTAATTAATGCGGATGATGAATATGGTGACAGATTTATCAGTGTTGTACCAAAAGGTGTAAGGGTTTTCACTTACGGAGTAAGACAACAGAGTGATGTTATGGCAAAAGACATTAACTTCTCATTGAGTGGTGCAGAATTTACTCTTGTTACAGGAGATCACGTAAATAATGGCGGAAAACTAGAACATAAAGTAAACCTTCATATGAACGGAATGTTTAGTGTTTATAATGTTCTTGCTGCAGTAACTTCAGCTCTTGCAATGGGAATTGATATTGAAGTTGCGTTAAAAGCTCTCCAAAATGTTAAAGGTGTTGCAGGCAGATTTGAAGTTGTAGTTAAAAAACCGTTGGTAATTGTGGATTACGCTCACACTCCAGACGGATTGGAAAATGTTTTGAAATCAGCAAGAGAGATTACTCCTGCTGATGGCAAATTGATTTGTTTGTTTGGTTGTGGTGGTGATAGAGATGCTACAAAACGACCAAAAATGGGCGCTATTGCGGAAAAATTAGCAGATAAAATTGTTATTACGAGTGACAATCCTCGTTCCGAAGATCCGCAGGTTATTATTACTGATATCATTGCAGGTTTGAAATCTGTTAATACTGAAAATGTAATTGTTGAACCTGATAGAGGAACTGCAATTGCTCTATTGAAAACAATTGCAAATAATAATGACGTTGTATTGATTGCCGGAAAGGGACACGAAAATTATCAAATTTTGAAAGATAAAACAATTCACTTTGATGATAGAGAAGAAGCTCATAAAGTCTTTGAAGGTAGTGTAATTTAATAACCTTTACCCTCGCCCATTTGTGGAGAGGGTAGGGTGAGGGGCTAACATGCAAACCAAACTTATAATAGAACAACATTTTCATGGATGTTTTGGAATTGATTTTAACAAAGCGTCTGTTGATGATGTTTTGTATTTGTCAAAAGAAATTTTGAAATATGGGATTGGTGGAATTTTTCCAACCCTTGTTACTGATAGTGTTGAAAATATAAAAAAAGCGACTGCGGTAATTAAAGAGGCAAGTCAAAAACAAACCTCTGATATGGCAAAAATTTTAGGTATTCATTTGGAAGGAATATTTATTAATCCTGAAAAAAAAGGAATACATAATCCAAAACACTTTTTAGCTCCGACGATTGAAAATTATAAATTAGTAGAAGACGATTTTATAAAAATAGTTACTCTTGCGCCGGAAATGATAAATTCCCATCGCCCCGTTGTGGGAGAGGGGAAGGGTGTTAATGTTCTCCCTGAAAAAAATCTTATATCATACCTTCGCTCTAAAAATATAAAAGTTCAGGCAGGGCATTGTGTTGGTGGTGATTTGACTGGATGTACAGGTGTTACACATTTGTTTAATGCGATGTCTGGTGTTGCTCATAGAGGAGAAACAACTGCACTTTCTGCGCTTGTGGATGATAATATTTATACTGAAATTATAGGTGATGGAATACACGTTTCTGACAAAGCGTTGAAACTTGTTTTTAAATCAAAACCTTTTGATAAAATAATCTTGATAAGTGATAGTTTACCTTGCACTAACTATCCATACCCCTTGCGGGAGGGGAAACAGCTCTTGGCGAGCGATAGAGATGCGGGGGCGGGGTGTTATGAATTTACTTTCGCTGATGAAAAAGTTTACTATGACGGAATTAAGGCGACTTCTAAAGAAGGAACAATTGCCGGCAGTACAACAATGATACCGAAAATTATAAAAAGGTTGATGAATACGATATTTCGCACTTCTACTCTTTCCACAACCGATCGAGAGAAAATGCTTTCTCAGTTAGTTTTAACCCCATATAGTTACCACAATATAGATTTAGATGGTTCTATTGAGTGGGATGAAGATTTTAATATTGCAAAGGTGAATAAAAAATGAAAAGTGACAATATAAAAGCAGGAATAGCAAGAACTCCTCACAGAGGGCTTTTGATGGCTACAGGAGTAAGCAGAAAAAATATGAAAGCTCCTTTTATCGGAATTGCAAGTTCTTTTTCGGATCTTGTTCCGGGACATATTGGGATGAGAGATTTGGAAAGACAAATTGAAAAAGGTATTCATTCCGGTGGTGGACAAGCTTTTATTTTTGGAGTTCCTGCAATATGTGATGGTATTGCTATGGGACATAGCGGAATGCGATATTCTTTACCTTCTCGTGACTTAATCGCTGATTGCGTAGAGAGTGTTGCGGCTGCTCATCAGCTTGATGGGATTGTGCTTTTGTCTAATTGCGACAAAATTACTCCGGGTATGTTAATCGGTGCTTTGAGGTTGAATATTCCGGCAATTATTGTTACTGCAGGTCCGATGTTGGATGGCGAGTGCGGAAATCATCATAAATTAACTATGGTTACAGGTTCTTTTGAGGCGGTTGGGAAATATAGAAATGGAGAAATTCCTGAAGAAGAATTGTTGGCGTTAGAAGAAGCTTCTTGCCCGTCAGCAGGAGCTTGTCAAGGAATGTACACCGCAAACACAATGGCTTGTTTGACAGAAGTTATGGGAATGAGTTTACCATATTGTGCATCTGCTTCAGCAGTTTCTTCTCAAAAACGTCGTTTGGCTTTTGAAAGTGGTATGCAAATTGTTGAACTAGTAAAACAGAATATCAAGCCATCAGATATTATTACAAGAAAAAGCTTAAGAAATGCAATTGTTGCGGATTTAGCACTTGGTGGTTCTACAAATACTTTCTTGCATATTCTTGCGATTGCTAATGCTGGTGGTATTGATATTACTTTGAATGATTTTGAAGAATTGAGCGGAAAAATTCACCAGATAGTAAAAATTAATCCATCATCAACTTTGACAATGGCGGATTTTCATAACGCTGGCGGAGTTCCTGCTCTTATGCAGTCAATTGGCGAACATTGTGAACAAAAAGATGAAGATAAACAATTTTATGGAAAAGTTTATAGAAATAAAGAAATTATTCCTGATTATGATAAATCAACATATACTCAAGCTGGTTTGGCGGTTTTGTACGGAAATTTGGCAAAAGACGGTTGTGTAATCAAAACATCAGGTGTTGCTCCTGAGTGTTATACTTTTGAAGGTACTGCGAAAACTTTTGATAGTGAAGAAGATGCGATGAAAGCTCTTGAAAATGATGAAATCAAAGAGGGAGATGTTATCGTAATTCGTTATGAAGGACCAAAGGGCGGGCCTGGAATGAGAGAAATGTTAGCTCCAACATCACTTTTGGTAGGCAAAGGTTTGGGTAAAAAATGCGCACTTATTACCGATGGCAGATTTTCCGGTGCAACAAGGGGAATTTGTGTTGGTCATATTTGCCCTGAAGCTGCTAATGGCGGAGTTATTGCGTTGGTAAAAGATGGTGATAAGATAAAAATTGATATTCCTAATAGAACAATGGAATTGTTGGTTGCAGAAAACATTTTGGAAGAAAGACGAAAATGTATGAAGCCGTTTGAACCAAAGGTTAAGTCAGGATATTTGTATAAATATGCTAAAAATGTTCAAGATGCTTCTCATGGTGCGATAGTTTAGTGCTTTTCAGTGCGTCTGACAAACTTTAAATCATATCCCAAAATGTCTGCAATAATTAACATTTCTCTGTGAGATATTGTTTCATTGCGGAGTTTGTTAGATAAATTGTTAAGAGAATAAGGTTTGTTCAACCGTTTGCTTAGTGCTGCGGCTAATTCGGTTAGTGATACGTTTACGTCTAATAAAATCTTTTTTAAATCATTTATGATCATTTTGTTCAATACTCCATTTATACGTTTAATATTTTACTTGTAGATTAAGTTATACTTAAATAAATTCAGCTCTTCATTGACAATTGAATGAATACGTGTAATAATGAATATATACGTTATTAATCTTTAATAAAGTTAAGGAGCTGTTGTTATGAAAAATATTAGAGAGTTTTTTAAAGTTGGATTTGAAAAAAGTAGATTGCATAACAAGTGTGCAATAGTTAATAATACTTCTCACTTTTCACTCAAACGACCTGCCTTCACATTAGCTGAGGTTCTCATTACGCTCGGTATTATCGGAGTTGTGGCAGCTATGACTATGCCGTCATTGGTAGCGAATTATGAGAAAAAGCGAACTGCAACTGCGGTGAAAAAAGCTTATTCGGAACTTTCACAAGCTCTTAAACTTGCGGAAGTTGATTACGGGGATATGGAATATTGGGATTATCCTGATGGATTTGATATTGAAGAAAATAAAGCATTTGTGAATAGATATATTACACCTTACTACAAGGGAGTTACTATGTTGCAAGATGGAAGTGTTCCTGGTTGGACTACAATATCTCCAACCGGTATTAATTTTATATCTTCAAACGGGGCAATATTTTCCGGTAAACCAAATAATTCAAAAGCATTTTTTGTTTTGGTTGATATTAATGGTTTTAAAAGACCAAATAAAATGGGGACAGATATCTTTTATTTTGCAACAAGTACCGGTAAACTTATGCCTGATGGTTGGGAAGATGGTTTGACCAGAGAAATGATATTAAATGGATATTCTCATAATGGACATACATATACTTGTAAAACTGCAAAAAGCGAGAGCGATGATGCTACAATGCTTGCTCGTCACGCCTGTACTTCTTTATTAATGATTGATGGATGGGAATTTAAAAAGGATTATCCTTGGAAATATACAAGTAGTGGTGCATATTAATTTCGTGATATCATGATGTCATGAAAAAGTTGGAAGATTTCAAAGAAGAAATAAACAAATGCTCCAAATGTGGTTTATGTCAATCTGTTTGCCCGATTTATAAGTTGACGGGTAACGATTGTGCGGTTTCTCGTGGAAAATTTGTGATGCTTGATGGGGTTTTGAAAGGGGATTTAAAGCTCAACAGGAATATCAACAAATATTTAGATTTGTGCTTAAAATGCGATAAATGTTCTAATTTTTGTCCGAGTTCAATAGATGTTTGCAAAATATTGGAAACCGCAAAATACAATTATGAAAAAAATACATTATGGGGCAAATTTATTTTCTTTTTTGAATCAAAATATGTTTTCGGAAATCTTTTGAAATTATTTAAAACAATAATAAAGTTGCAAAAAACATCCCCTCGCCCCTTGTGTGAGACAAAGGAAATCGCAGAGTTTGGCGATGCGTGTGACCCTGTCTGCCTTGTGCTGAGGGATAGGGTGAGGAGTTCAGGTATGAAACTCCTTTATTTTAAAGGTTGTGTAAACAATATTTTCCCTCAAACAGATAAGTTTCTACATAAATTGTTTGATAATTCAGACTTTGAAATTATTGAAAAAGATTTTGATTGTTGTGGATTGCCATTTTTGTCAAGCGGAAATTTGGAAAGATTTGAAGAAGTTAAAAAGCATAATTTAGAGCTGATGAATTGTGATTTTGATTATATATTGACGGATTGTGCGAGTTGTGAAAGTACGTTGAAATGGTATTTTCAACCGACAAGAAACGATGTTGGGCAAGAAAGCCCAACCTACGATTTGTCATTGCGAGCGAATGAAAAGAGCGTCGCAATCCCATCATTTATTTCTTTAGGAGAATTAATCGCAAATCAGAATATAAAATTTAAGTTTGAAAAACCTATTAAAGTTACGTTTCACAAACCTTGTCACCTTGAAAACGATGATTTTTGGTTAAAAATTATTGAAAATTGCGAAAATGTTGAATATGTAAAAATGAAAGATTACGATGAATGTTGTGGTTTTTCTGGAGAATTTGCAATAAAAAATCATAAAATTTCTATGCAAATATCAAAACAAAAAGCTCAAAATGCAATCAATACAGGCGCAGATTATGTCATAACAACTTGTCCTGCATGTGTTTTGGGGTTGAAACAAGGAATGTTAGGGATAAAAAAATCGCCTAAAGTTTTATCCTTAAGCGACTTTTTAAATTTAGCTATAAATATTTAATTATATATGTGATTTTAGATTGTGCAACAAATGCGCAATGACATGTGACTTAAATTCGCATCTAAAAAGTATCTATTTCCCCAATTCACTAGCTTTTTTAGTTGTTTGGTCAATTACATCATAGAATAATTTATCCGAATGCTCATTATTCATTACAGAAATTCCAACGAATGTACAACCGCCCTTTGTTGCAACATTATCAATTAAGGTTTGAACCGGAACTTCTCCTCTTTGCGTAACCATTTTTGCTGAACCGATTGCGGTTTGCGTTGCAAGTTCAAGTGATTTTTCATAATCAAGTCCCAATTTTTCGCCTGCACGAGCCATATCTTCGATAACTTTATAGAAAAATGCAGGTCCGGAACCAGAAATTGCAGTTACGATATCCATTTGTGTTTCTGTTACTTCAACGGCTTTTCCGATATTTGAAAGAAGTTCAATTACAAATTCTGCATCTTCTTCATTTGCATAAGCTCCTTTGCAAACTCCGCTCATCCCTTCCAAAACAAGTGCCGGTGTATTTGGCATTACTCTGACAACTCTTTGCATTCCGATAATTTTTTCGATTTTAGAAGTTGAAACACCTGCGCAAATAGACACAAGAAGTTTGTCAGGAGTTAGTTCATCTTTAATTTCTTCTAAAACAGATGCTGCATAGTTTGGTTTTGTTGCGATAAATATGATATCGCTTTCCATAACTAAGGCACGATTATCAGTGATGACCTCAATTCCTAACCTTTGTGATGCAAGTTCTGCAATTTCGCAATTAACTTCAGAACCCTTAATATTTTCTTTTGGTAAAAATTTTGATAAAATCGTGCCTTTAATGATAGCACTAGCCATTTTGCCACATCCGATAAATCCAATTTTACATTTTTTGTTCATATTATTTAACCTGCTCCTCTTTTGTAGTTGACTAAATAGTTTTTTTAATTTACATTGGAATTATACGACAAATATAAATTAAAAGGAATAAAAAAAATGAGACGTACACTAGAAGGAACAAAAATTAAAAGACAACACGTAAGCGGTTTTAGAGCTAGAATGGCAACACCGGGCGGACAAGAAGTATTGAACAGAAGACGCGCTAAAGGTCGTCATAAATTAGCTATCTCTGCTAAAAAACGTGCTTAATCATCCTTGTTACTTTATTTTTTGTGAAGGGATGAAATTGAAAAATACTTCAAATGCAGCAGGTCTTAATGTTAGACATGCTGTATTGTTGTGAGTGAAAATATTATATGTTACCAAAACAATTTAGATTAAAAAATAAAGCAGCTTTTTCTGCAACATACAGGGCAAAAAACTCTTTCCATAAAGGAGGAGTAACTTTGTTTGCAGGAATTAAAAAGAAAGATAATGAAACTCTAACACGTGTAGGGTTTGTTGTTTCTAAAAAAACTCATAAGAGGGCGGTTAAACGTAATAGGTTAAAACGCTTGATGAGAGAAAGCTACAGACTTGCTTTAAAAAGTAATAATCTGGGCAATTCGCAAAATTATATGTCTTTAATTTTTGTCGGAACAGAGCATGCTTTAGGTAAAAATTTTGCTGAAATTCAAAATATAATTAATAATCTTATACAAAGGTTAAAATAATGCTTGAAGGTATTTTTGCAGAAAATGTTTTAAAACATCCGAATGTCAGACCATATCCGCAACAACCGCAGGAAACTTCCGGATATTACGTCGGTACTCAAGCAATTTACAGGTATTCATTAAAAGATTCTGATTATCCGACATTGATTATATCTGACCCGATTTATGATAATGCAGGAGGAGTTATTACTCCCGGATATTATGAGCTTGCATTATCTGATATGAGAGATTTTTTAATCCTTATTCAATCTAAAAATCCTGTTGCAGTTATTCCTGTTATTAAAATTGAAGAAGATGCGACAGAGCAAGATAGGCTTAATAATAAAGTAGTAAAAAAAGAGTTGAAGAAAGAAGAAAAAGCACGAAAAGATACAAACGAAAAACGTGCTAAAGTTGGTATGTCACCTGATGTTCCACAAGTTTACATGGAAGCTTCTATTGAGTATGAACCAAAAGGTCAATACTACTTAATTAAATATCAGCGTGGAACAATTAAGGCGTGGGGTGCTTTTAAGGGGTAAAATTTAAGTTAATATTTCTTAAAATTTTTTAAAGTTCTGCAATTTTTGTTCCGTAAATTACTTTATATAAATATGTGCAATCATGGAGATTTTTAATTAAATAAGAAAAGGAGTATAGCTTATGGTATAGAAGTTGATAGTGATGAAAAAAGTTGATTTAATATTTCGTTACAAATACGCAAATAAATATTTTTTCAGACTTAATATTTAGTATAGTAATGTGCAAAAAATTTGACTAACAAACAATAAGGAGTATTACTTATGAACAAAAAGCAATTAATTATTGCAGCGATTGCCGCAACTCTTTCTGTTTCCGGTGCTTTTGCAGCAACGGATATTACGGGAGTTAACGGTAATAATGGTGTCTTCAATATTACCCCAGACAAATTAAATGGCGAAGTTGGTTATAGAAAATACGACAACTTCAATCTTTCTGCCGGTGATATTGCAAACTTGATTTACAAATATGGTAATAGCAGGGATATTAATACTTTCATTAACCTTGTTCAAAACGGGGTTAAAATTGATGGTATTTTGAATACTATGCGTGATGGCAACTTCTATAATGGACAGGCAGTATTTATTACTCCTGGCGGAATGACAGTTGGTGCATCAGGTGTTTTGAACGTAGGCTCTTTGTCAGTTATTACACCGACAAATGATGCTTATAATAGTTTGAAAGGTGAATATGCAAGCAACAATTTTGCAAATATTAATAACATTTCTTCATTGTTGAATAAATCAAGCAATGTCGGAAATATTTCTATTGATGGTAAAATCCTTGCAAGAGAAGGTGTTCAACTTAGAGGCGGACAAATTAATGTTGGTGCTAATGGTGCAATTGTAAACGGTATTACATCTACACAAGCATTTACAGATAGAGCTACAGCAGCAACTCAAGCTGAAGCTTTGTTTAACAACTTAGTAAATACGAATGGTATTAAAACTGCATCAGCATTTACAAAAAATGGTTCTAACATACAAATCAAATCATCAACCGGTGTTGATATTGCAGGTAAAGTAATTAACGGTGCAGCTGACGCATCAGGTATTACATCCGCTCAAGGCAATAGCGGTGTATTTATTACAAATAGCGGTTCTAACGGAACAAAAATTTCAGGTTTAGTTCAATCTACACACGAATTAAACGTATTTAACAAAGCCGGCGATATGACAATTAACGGAACTCTTAAAAACGAGGGTGCAAACCTTAATGTTTCAAACAAGGGTGGAAATGTTGCTATCGGTGGTACTCTTTCATCTGATCGTGATATCGCAGTTACAAATAATAGTTCTACAGGAAGTTTAGCTTTCTCTGGAACTGCAAAAGGTGCTAACGCAAACTTCGTAAATGAAGGTGCTGGCGGTATGAATGTTACTGGCGCAGTTTCTGGTACAAAAGCTAGATTTATTAACCGTGGCGGTAAATTAGTAATTGCTAATACTGCTGATAAAGTTGCAGCTGACAGAGTTGATGTCGTAAACTACGGTGACGGCGGTGCTTCTATCGGTGGTATAAATGCTGAAAACGGTTTATATGTTGTAAACCATAAAGGTAATTTATCAGTTGATGGACATGTAACAACTGGTGATGATGCAACAATCAGTATTAGAAATGCTGAAACAGCTGGAAAATTAGCAGTTGGCTCAAATGGTCATATTGATGGTCAAGGCAAAGTTGCACTTAGAAATCAAGGTGCAAATGGTATGACTATAGATGGTAAAGTAACCAATGATAACGCTTTAGGTAATGCTGAAACATCAATTATCAACGAAAATGGCGCATTGCTAGTTAATGGTAAAATTAACAACAATGGTAATATGGCTATTAAAAATACTGGTTCAGGTATGACAATCTCTAAAAATGCAGTTGTTACAAACGAAGGTCAATTGAAAGTTAAAAACTATGGTGCTGGCGGTATGACAATTGTTGGTGATGTAAATAACACAGGTAATGTTACATTCTACAATGATGCAGGTCAAATGCAACTTGCAACAACAAAAGATGGAACAAAAGCCGGTAATATTACAAATGAAGATGGTAGATTAATTATCTGGTCAAGAAATAACTCAACAGGTATTTCTGCAGCATCTTCTAGTAAAATTATTAACAATGGTAATGGTAATAGCTTAGCTATTAAACATACTGGTACAACTGCAGCTGGTTCAAAAGGTCTTGACCTTCAAGGAACAATTAGAAATGATGGCGAAACTGCAATTAACAACTACAGTGGAGATATGTACATCTCTGGTAATATTCAATCAGACGGTTCTTTAGGTATTATCAACAGAGCTGGTGCTGGTAAAGCTGATTTCGCAAGCGCAGGTTCAATTACAAGTGATAAGAACATCAATATTAAAAACTACGGTTCAGGCGATATGACTGTAAATAACACAATCACAAACAACGGTAGATTGAACATCATTGCAAACACTGGTAAATTGAATTTAGGTGGTACTGTTCACAACGATAGCAATGGTGCTTTAGATGATAATAACGGTTTCTATGCAGTTTCAAGAGATCAAGGTACAGGCATCAATTTATCAAGTGGGTTTAAAGCAGATGGTGCAGGTCAAAACCTAATTAAAAACATTTCAGGCTCTGAAGGCTTGAGATATGAAGGTAATATCAACGCATCAGGCAGCCAAACTGAATTGTACAACCAAAAAGGTAATATGACAGTTGGTGGAACACTTGCAACAACTGGTGACGGTAAAGTTGTAGTCTTGAACAAAGGTGATGGCATGAAATTAGATGGTATCATTACAAGTGAAAAAGATGCTAAGATTGTAAACAAAGGCTTAGAACACGCTGAAAATAATGCCAAAGTAACTACTCCAAATAAAATTTGGTTCTATGAAAAATTAAAATAATAAGAACTAAATAAATATAAACCAACAATGGAACTTCTTCAAAAGAAGTTCCATTGTTGTATCTAATGACTAAATTTATATTTAAAATCTTATTTTTATCATGTGGAAATTTTTTATTAAAATATAGGGAGTATGAATTATGGTTAAAAAGCATATTGCAGAACCAATCAAGAGTAAGAAAGATATTAAAGCAGTTGAGCAATATCTAAAAGAACATAATGAACGGGATTATGTCTTATGGGTATTAGGAGTTAATTCTGGGTTAAGAGTATCTGATATTGTTGGGTTAAATGTTTCTGATGTTGTAGATAAAACACACATTACTATTATTGAAAAGAAAACTCAAAAACGAAAGTCATTTTATATCAATGATAAACTAAAACGCGTTTTAAAACCTTTTATAAAAGATAGAGATTTTGATGAACCCTTATTTCTAGGAAGACAAGGGAAAAGATTAAATCAACGTCAAGTATATCGTTTTTTAATTGTCACTTGTCAAGCATTAGGAATAAAAGCAAAGGTTTCTACCCATACTATGAGAAGAACTTTTGGTTATCATCATTATCAGCAATATAAAGATGCCGTAATTTTGCAGAAAATTTTCAATCATTCAAGTCAAAGAATTACACTAATGTACATTGGTGTAGAACAAGATGAAATAGATCTTAGTTATAAAAATTTTGAACTCTAAAATTTTGTCCACATATGGTACAAATTCGGTCAATAGTTTTCTTAAAAAATCTTAGTTTTAAAGGATTTGTATAATAATTAGGATTTTAAACGAAATGAAATTTATTGTATAAAAATGGTCATAACATATTGATATTTCTAGTGTTTTATAGTTTAATAACTAGTGAGATTTGTCAAGATTTGTACCAAATTCGGTCAATAGACAAATCTCAGAAAGAGGTTTGTTGGTGGCTAATGTTACTTTAAAAAAGGCGAAGCAAAATAAGCAAGATGAATTCTACACTCAAATCAAAGATATAGAACAAGAGTTAAAACATTATAAAAAGCATTTTTTGAGAAAAATCGTATTTTGCAATTGTGATGACCCTGAGTGGTCGAATTTTTGGAAATACTTTGAATTAAACTTTGATTATTTAGGTTTAAAAAAACTTATATCAACACACTATGAAGAAAATAAACCGTCTTATAAGCTTGAAATTATTGGTGATGTAACTGGCGATGGGAAAGTTGATTATAAAGACATTATTAAAACTCCTCTTAAGCAAAATGGAGATTTTAGAAGTCCTGAAGCAATAGAAATACTTAAAGAAGCAGATATTGTTGTTACAAATCCGCCTTTTAGTTTGTTTAGAGAATATATTGCTCAATTAATGAAATATAATAAAAAATTCATTATTATTGGAAATCAAAATGCCTATACTTATAAAGAGATATTTACATTAATTCAACAAAATAAAATTTGGTCTGGAAACAAATCAGGAGATATGGAATTTAAAGTTCCGGATTATTATGAACCAAGAGCAACAAGGTATAGACAAGACGAAACAGGTCAAAAATGGCGAAGCATGGGAAATATCTGCTGGTTTACAAATTTAGATATTTCAAAACGACACGAAAATTTAATTTTATATAAACAATATAATGAATCAGAATATCCGTCTTATGAAAATTATGATGCGATAAATATCGATAAAGTAACTGATATACCACTTGACTATGACGGTGTAATGGGAGTTCCTATTACATATTTAGATAAATACAACCCAAAACAATTTGAGATTATAGAATTAGGTATTGTTGGAAGTTGCACTTTTACAAACAATAGAAAAATGGAAATATTAGATAAAAATGGTTTAAGTACGGGAAAGTTTACATATAATGCAAAAGGAACTTTGTACAAAAAATATAATCCAATGCTTGATAAAAAACCTGCATTTAAAGATGTAGAAACAGGTGAACTATATTCTAGTATTTATGCAAGAGTCTTAATCAGAAAGAGGTCGTCATGAAAATAGAACTTAAAGAAGTCAAAATAAGAGATTTAGTTGAAAAATACATCAATAATGATGAAGACGGTGTAACTGGCTATAATGGGTTATTAAATATTCGGCCTAAATATCAAAGAGAATTTGTTTATAAGGATAAGCAACGAAATGAAGTTATCAGAACAGTACGTAAAGGATTTCCATTGAATGTAATGTATTGGGTTATCAATGAGGATGGAACTTTTGAACTTCTCGACGGACAACAAAGAACAATTAGTATTTGTGAATATGTTAATGGGTCTTTTTCATTAGATTATCAATTCTTTCATAATTTAGAAAAAGATGAACAAGAACAAATACTTGATTATTCTCTAATGATATATGTTTGCGAGGGCAAAGATTCTGAAAAATTGGATTGGTTCAAAACAATCAATATCGCAGGCACAGAATTAACACAACAAGAATTAAGAAATGCTATTTATACAGGAGAATGGTTAACAGATGCAAAACGTCATTTTAGCAAAACAAATTGTCCTGCACAAAATATGGCGAGTGATTATCTAACAGGTTCATCAATTCGCCAAGATTATTTGCAGACTGCTATCAAATGGATATGTAATCAAGAAATGGAAATTGAAGATTACATGGCATTACATCAACATGATAGTAATTCAAATGAACTTTGGATTTATTTTATGGGGGTTATAAATTGGGTTAAAACTATTTTCCCTAAGTACAGAAAAGAAATGAAAGGTATTGAATGGGGTTACCTTTATAACCAATACAAAGATGATAAACTTGATACAAAAGCTCTTGAACAAGAGATTAGCCGTTTAATGCAAGATGACGATGTTACAACAAAAAAAGGAATCTATGAGTATTTATTGTCTGGAAACGAGAAATACTTAAGTCTCAGGGCATTTACTCCAAGCATGAAACGAGAAACATACGAAAAGCAAGATGGTATATGTTCTATTTGTCATAAACATTTTGAACTTGAACAGATGGAAGCTGATCATATTACCCCTTGGTGTGAAGGAGGTAAAACTATTTCCGATAATTGTCAAATGTTATGCAAAGAATGTAATAGACGGAAATCTAACAAATAATTGACAATAAGCATATAACACGATTATTTGGTTAGGTAGTTTATCTTAAATAGTATTTTAGCATTCCAACTAAGTATAGTATAGGAAGGAAAATTGTAAAGTTTTGCGTCTCAAAGTCGGTTCAAACTATCTGTGTGACCTGTTTTGATGAGCAAAATTCTATGTTGTAGGTATGAACGATAAATTAACTCAAAAAACTTAATTTTTTAAGAATTTTTATTTATGTTCAAATCTAAAATCAATTTAATCTTTTCTGTATTTCCAAAAATAACAGGCGAATCATATCGTCTGGAAGGAAATGCGCCAT